>JAEEGK010002760.1_pt1 | contig 44068 bp, 30 predicted proteins | sample 8958771 | NCBI WGS metagenome assembly JAEEGK01 (sample SAMN16246547, study PRJNA631951) | gut metagenome | biome: gut microbiome; feature: rumen; material: SC-attached | host: Bos | place: Iran: Karaj | collected 2018-10
ATCTTGTATCTGGCCCATTGCTTGTCGACATAGTCTTTGTCGTCGGCGTATAGCGTTTTGTATTCCTTTACCAAGTCTCCCATGCGTTCGGTCCACGTCAGTCCCTCCTTATATCCTTTGACATAGTTCCAAATGTAGGCGATGTTGATGATACCTGCCATGGCATCGCGATAGGCAGTCTTCGAAGCATTCTGCCGAATACGGTCGATGTGCTGCCGATAGGCTCGCTCCAGCATGTCGGTTGCCGTGGAGTCATCCTTGTCGAAGTAAGTCTTGCAGCAGCCGGCGAAAACCAGCAGGTTGGTATAGTCGCTGGTGGTGTCGCAATGGATTTTCTCCAGTCGGTTGATGACAGGCAGTGCCGTATATAAGGCTGCAGCATATTCTGCGTAACGACAAAGCTGACTGGTCAGGTAGCTGGCCGACTTGGCATAATAGACCAGATCATTGGCGTCAGTAGAGTTCTCCGTGACCTAGATAGCCTCTTGCCAAAAGGATTTTGCCTGTTCGCGCTCGCCCTTTTGGTAGTGCGCATAGCCTTGCCAGTAATTGCTCTCGCCTTTGGAAATCTTTCCAGCCTTTGCCAGACTGTCTGCCAAGGATAACACCCGCTCATTGTCTTTTGCCTCGGACGCCGCGATGATCATGGCGGTGGCTTCGGGACTGGAGGATTTCCTGCCTCCGCTCTGACAGCTGGTGAACAGCAGTTCCATTGCGCCGCTGATTATCAGGATGGCGGCCATCACCCATAGTTTCCTTTTTCTCATATTTTAATATCCATAGGTTTGTTCATAGCAGAATCTTGTCGAATCCGGTCATTTTAAAGATTTTCTCGACCTCGGGCTGGATATGGAACACCTTGAAGCAGCTCTGGTCTTTTACGGACTTCCGCATGATCAATAGTACACGGAGACCGGCCGATGATATATATGGCATCTTCTCCACGTCCAGCTCTATTGAATCGGTCTGAGGCGACGCCTCCTGGAAGGCTTTCAGCAGCTGCGTTGCCGTGAGCGTGTCCACCCGTCCCTGGACTTTCATGACGAGTTTTCCTTCCGTTACCGAACTTTCGACGGCAAAAGGAAGTTCCGAAGCCGACTTCCTCCCCGTTTTCGGAGAGTCGACACGCATAGTGAGCATGTTCATTTGCCGATAGGCATTACGAAGCTCATCCGTCACGCCGGGAACATCCGGAAGATAGAGCGTGACGGGCTCAGCCGCTACCGTGAATCCCTGCTCCTCCAGGAATCTCCTGGCTCCCTCCTCGCCATTCAGGAAGAGGCTGTTCTGGTTCATCTTCACGTCGGCCATTTCGTTGGCTTTCCCTTGCATACGATTCAATAAGGCAAGTTCATCTCCTTTAAGCAAGGTGCTGAAGGTGAGCGTATAGATTCTCAAGATGGACAGGTCGGCTGTCATCCAACAGCCGCCGTACTCCGAGAGGAGACGGTGAATGGCCTGGCAGAGACTCACCAGCTCCGGCTCGTTGAAATACCCCAGCAGTCCTTCCGTCACGATGCACAACTCGTCCTTGACGTTCCCCAATGCGTCTTTCATGGACTGGTAATTGGTGGCATCCACGGCGTGGTAACTGGACAGGCGGCGCTGCTCGGGAGTCATCACTTTCTCCGCGGCAGGAGCCATGTCGTCAATCACCACCGGAAGGTCAAAGCCGAAATAACGCTTTCCCGCCGACGACACGCGGAACCCACGGGGCGAATAACCCGAAGGAAGGTCCACGATATTGGGGGTGGCGCTTCGAAGCGCCGCTGTGTTGTATATTTCATAGCGGGCCAGCTGGGCAGTTTTGTAACAGTCCCCGATATGGGCGGGGAGAATCTTGGCTTTCTCCTGCAATTCTGTCTCCAGGCCGATAATAGGCAGTAATGCAACAGCATCCGGATCCCCTGCCTTTTTCAGAAGACCCAAAGTCGATTTGGCGGTCAAATAAACGGGATTTACTGTCTTTTGTAGTTCTTTGTCGTCCATGATTCTATCTGTACTTCATTTTCATTAAAACGAAACAGGTGACAGGTACCTGTTGCATGTTTCACGTTGCAAAAGTAGCAAATAAAATCTGAACAGCCAAATAAAAAGGGTAATTAAATAACAATGGAACAGGAACCTGGTACCTCTTCACAGAGTTTATGGTTTTGCACTTTTGCAGTTTTGCAAACTTGACTTTAATGTTTTTGAAAGTGCAAAAGCCGAGGGGGTATGCCTCGACGAGTATAGTGAGGGAGTAAATAGATTTTTAAATTTATTATATATATTAAAATTATATATATTATAATATATATAATTTCTAATTATAAGGTTTTCCGATTCTGGAAACCTTTATGTCAAGTCTGCAAAACTGCAAAACTGCAAAACTGCGAGTAAGTGCATTTTTTTTGAAAAATAATTGCCGTTTTTCTTGCACAATTCATGAAAATTTCGTACATTTGCATCATAGATGCAAAAAGGACAAAAACGTCTAAAAATTGCGGCATAACTATGAAACAAAATTTTCTTAGTGCACGAGAAAGTGTTGCATAGTATAACTGCAAAAACACGACTCAAGGAAAAGGTTTTAAGGAAGAGGAAATATTTTTACAACCCTTAAAATTTTATTTACCACTCGTCGTCCCAGTCGCACTCGCGGCTGCGGCCTGTGCCGCTGCTGCCGCTGACGGTGGAGTTGAAGCCGCCATTGCCGCCGGTGCTAGTGACGGGGCTACCGCTCAGCAGGTTCATGCTCTGGTTGATCTTTACCACCTCTACCCGAGGCGTTTCATACATCTTTTTCATATTGCTTTTTTTCTATGGATTTATTCTTGGTCTACTATTTTCTTTTTTCTAAGGAACCAAGAAAATACTCGCAGCTTTTTTAGTGGAGCGCAGCGGAACGGTGTTTTTTTTAGAGGGGTTTTTAAGGTTTTTGTTTCTTAAACAATCTGCGTTATCTGCGAGATCTGCGAGAGAACAGAAAAACAATACATCACCGGGAACAATAATTTCTCGCAGTGGGATAGTTATTTCTCGCAGATTGCGCAGATAACGCAGATTTATAATTTTTCGTTTACAGGTATTTGCGAATTAATTATAAGGCAAACTTGTAACCAATGGTGAACTGGATGACGCTGTTCTTCATGCTGTCGTCACCATCTTTGTTGATCTTGGTCACACCAAGGTTGTAACGACCATCGATAACGACGTTGTCAGTCTCGTAAGAGAGGCCAAGGGGAATAGACAGGTCGAAAGACTTGCAGGCGTCTTTATAGTCATCGTCCTGATTTGGAGTAATGCCAATGCCGTCAACCTTTTTCGTGGCACTCAGCAGGAAGCCGGGCTGGATACCAGCCTTGATGGCAAAACCCTTGGCAAGATAGTAGTTGGCAACGATGGGGATGTTCAGGTAACCGAGTTTATCCTGGTTTTTGTCCCAACCGATGGTGTTGTAGCCATCAGTAGACTTGACTTCTCCATAATCACAGCCCTGACGTGAATAGAGGAGTCCTGCTGCCAACGAGAATTTCTCCGTCAACCCATACTCGGCCTCAACACCCACGGCAAAGTCAACCATAAAATTGGCATTCTCCGTAGAAGTGCCAGTAACAATCTTTGCACCAGTGATGTTAGTAACGTTCATACCGATTTTGGGCTGAAGAGTAAGCTGACCCACTTCGTTCTGTGCACTTGCAGTCAGGCAGGCTACTGCCATCACTGCGATCATCATCATCTTTTTCATTGTCTTTTTGAATTTAATTGGTTAAAATATAATGTTGAATTATTAATAGACGACCTTACGTCCGTTGGTGATGTAAATACCCTTCTTCAGAGGTGAGACGCGACGACCCTGCAGGTCATAGACATCACTATTCACTTTTTCACTATTCACTAGCGTAGCGTCGCTAATGCCCGTTGCTCCGTCGTTAACGATGCTGAGAGTGGTCACGGCAGGGTTGAAGGCGACAGGCTTGAAGTAGGCACGGAAGGCACCACAGCCATTACCCAACACGAAACTGTCACCCGCTGCGTTCAGCGTATAGATATTCTCCGTGCTGACAGCGCTGGTGCAACCCTTGAGAATGTAGTTCGCGGCAGTGAATGGGCTCACGTCATCAGCCACGTGGATGGTGGTGTTCTCGCCAACGAACTTGATGGTCTTGTCACTCAGGTCGCTAGGCATAGCAATGATATAAGGTGTGTTGCCCGCTACATAGTCGTTCGCATCGTAGTCGATGTACACCTTATCGATGTCGTCGCCTGTGAAGCGCTTCAGCCAGAATCGGCCATTGCCATCGGTACTGCTGTGACGCCAGTCAATCGTCTCGCCATCGGCTGTCACTTTGGTAGCTTTGAAGGGTAGCATGAGGGTGTTCCAGCCTTTGGTGCAGTCGCCCTGCTTCACGTTGCCATAAGTAAACTCCACCTTCTCAGCCGTGAAGTTCACTGGCGGCAGGAAGTTCTGACCGTCTGTCAGCGTGATGCTCTCGGCAGTATAGTTGCCATTGCCGTCACCCCTTACGACGTTAGTCAGTCCTGCGGGCACGGTCTCTCCTGCTCTCAGGATATACAGTGTATTAGGATTGCTGTTCTTTTCAACCGTCTGTACGTTACAACCCATCAGGTTCACCGACGTAGCATTGTCAGGAACGTGGAAGGTGGCAGTGACTTTGGAGACTGTTGTGTTACCCTCGCCGTCGGCAACAATAATAGCCGGACGGCACTCCATGAGACCAGAATCATGCCAATCATTCCATGCACCATACTGAAAGTATCTATAGGTAACGATATATTTTTCGCCATACGTGAGTCCGGTTGCTCTGATAGGAATACTCACACTGCCCTTCGCAGGGATATTGTATATTTTATTCGTTCTTCTTATCAAACGATAATTCTTGTCATGCACATTATACACATCTATCAGTATATCCCCTGAATAGTTGGCTTCCGTCTCGTTCTTAAAGGTTAATACACCCTCCAATATGTTGGAATAGAAGAGCTCCGTGTCGTCAACATTTTCATAATTACTGATAACAGCACCAGCATATGTCAAATCCATATTATCTGTGGTAGCGGCACCGCTTCCAGTCACTGAAAGTTCAAGGACTTGTTCGCCCCAACAGTAATACATTTCGTCCATAACGACAGCAACACAGAGCTTGTAGTCATGAGTTTCGTCTTTGGGAGTAAACTTGATCACACAGTTTCCTAGCTGACCTGCAGGAATCGAAGCCATTGTGCTTGCAACCACTCCATAACTGTCTTCACTGGCATCCAGAAGAGCTACTTCTCCATCAAACGATTTACTACAGCGATTAATGAATGGTATCGTCACTTCTACCGATTCGCCACCAGTAATCTCGTTTTTATCCATGGTAACAATGCTAATCAGCAAACTATTAAAATCATATGGCTCCAGCTGCAGCACATCGCCAAGGTCTTCGCCCGCCTTTTGGATACCCACTATCGCATAGTGGCCTATACAATAGCCACCTTCAGAATTGACGCCACCAATGCCTTCTGCATCAGGATCAAGGGCAGAGAGCTTGAAGAAGTTGTCGCTCAGGCCACCCCAGCCCCAGTTGATGTGGAAGAAGTCCTCACCCTGGTAGCCGTCACAGACAAACTGATGTCCTGCCCCTGACAGCTTGCCACCTCTATAGCAGATGACACGGCCCAGGCTCAACTCATGATACATCATATCTATCCAGTCTGCATAGGAATAGTCGGAACGGGTTTCGCAAGTAACAGTTTCGTCGTAGCCGAAGAAAGCCTTCAGGGCATCAGCAACAGCAAAAGGATCTGAGTTCGACTCTGGCCCGTAGTCCATCTTGAGGGATACACCACAGTACTTCATCAACTGGGCAACGGCTTCGGCGGCCTCGCCAGTATCGCCGGCATTGTAAACAGGTGACATCTTATACCAATCGATGGGGGTGCCTGCAGCGATGCCATCAATTTCAAGACTACGAGTCTCAGTGGTATAACCAGGAATATCGGTTGTTGTGTAGGTCGTAGTAGAACCCGCACGCATCTCTGTGTAATACATACACTGCGCCATGCCCGTAGCGACACAGCCCGTAGCACACTTCGCACCCTCCGCATATTCCGGACAGAGGTCGTTATACGGCGAATTCTGATTCCAAAGGGTCTGCATCAGAGGCTCAATGGGTGTCTTCATATTACTTTTTGCACGTCGCAGACGGGGCACTGCCTTTATCGCGTGCTCTTTCGCCCATGCTATCTCGTCGGCATAGCCCTGCAGCCATGCACGCATGTTCTCTGGCATGTTCTCTATGTCTAACGAACCATGCTCTCCATAGCCCAGCACAGGTACGGCACAGTCGTCGTTGCTCACGATGACATAGCCGCCATCGCTCTTCAGCACGTTAAACACATAGAGGTCGCTGACGCGTCCGGCCAGCTCCATCTGTGGAGCCACAGCAGGAGCCTGCATGCCCTTTCCCCCATGCTGCATCTTTTTCACCATGAACTGGCGGGCCTCTTGCAAAGCCTGCTCGGGAGTAATGTCAGCAGCCTGCGCCCACAGTCCCGTGAACGATGCCAAGACAAGAAGTAACAGAATTCGTTTCATATATAAATGGTAATTGTCAAGTTATTTCCTTGCTGCCCTACGATAATCCGAGGGTGACATGCCGTAGGCATCGCTGAAGATGCGGAAGAACGAGCTGCGCGAGAAGCCGGAGAGTTCGGCAATGACCGTTATAGAATCATCGGTAGTAGCCAGCAGATGTGCGGCATAGCGCAGACGGTACTCGTTGAGGAAGGCGTTGACGCTCTTACCGTCAGTACAAGCACTGATGGCATCGGTGACGTAGTGCTCGTTGGTTCCAAGAAGCTGGGCCAGGCGGATGCGATCCATATCGGTGTCGGTATAGATATGGTCTGGAGCTTCCATGAGGTCGCAGATACGGCAGAAGAGCTGCTGATTGGCTGTCAGCTTCTCTTGAGGTTCAGCTTTCAGCTGCACGATGGCCTGCTGTTCCTCGCGTTCGCGCTGTTCAATCTCGGCCAACAGACGGCGGTTCTTCTCAAGGAGTTCCTTATTATATTTTCGCGTACGCCAGAACAGGTAACCGATGAGTAGGATGACCAGGATAGCAGCGGCAAGCAATACACGATGGATACGTGTCTCGCTTTTAGCATCGTTCAACGCCAGTTCCTTCTCATGGGTCTGGTAGATGACCGCCAACTCAGCAGCATCGTTTTGCTTCTGCCAGACGAGGGCAGAGTCGATGGCAGCGCTGACACTGTCGGCAAGTACCAAGGCATCGGCGTTGCGGCCAGCCTTGCGGTAGGCCATATAGCGGGGAGAGAGACGGGTAGCGATGTTGTCGAAAGTCATCTTGGCGCCGTCGGTAGTCAAGTAGGTGCTGTCGAGTTGCTCATACCAGTAGGCAGCCTCGTCGTAGCGACCAGCAGCCATCAGGTATTCGGCAGCTGCGGTGTAGCCATTGGGCTCCATCAGACGACTACGGGGAATAGCAGCATAAGTAGCTTGGGCTTCGGCAGCGTGACCAGATTCTTGTAAGAGCAAAGCCCGTTGGAGTGCCACATGGCCTTTCCATTCCTCAATCAGCAGCGAGTCGTCATGCTCTTCCTCGGCAAGGGAAAGCCCTTGTGCGCAGCGGTCAAGCCATGCCATTGCCCCTTCGATGTCTCCCGATGTGTGGTGAATAGAGGCTATGTTCATACAGGCCCAGGCCATACTCCACCCTCTTCGTTTCACATTTTCGAGATCCTGTTCTGTTACCTCGTAGGCTTTCTGTCCCATGAGTTTTGCCTCGTTGTACTGGTGCAACTGAAGATGGACATCTGCCATGAGCATCAGCAAAGCAGATTCTACCCCTTTGGGGAATGCTTCGTTTCCTTCTGCCTGATGCAGCAGATCGGTGATAACACTCAGGGCACCTGCAGTATCACCCCGACCCAAGCGCAAACAAGCCCAGCGGTAGCCCGCATCGGCATAGTGATACCAGTCTTGTGCCGGGTTTTGTGCAAAGCCTTGATAAGCCTTCCGATAGTAATGCTCCGCTATCTTCATCTGCCACCCTTGGTCGTAGGCGCGTCCACGCTCATAGTCCGCCATTGCCGGACTACTCACGTCGTCCTTCGTCTCGCTGCTATGAGTGCAAGCTGCCACCATGGCTAGCACGGCGCATAATATAATAAGGTAAATCCTTTGCTTCATTCACACACACTTTTGAGTGCAACACACCTAAACGATTCCTGCTTTCCTCATCTTCTTGCGCAGCTCTTCGTTCTGTCGGATGAAACGCTCGATGAAGACATTTTGGTCACCAATACGCCAACGCTGGTAAATGATGATGGCCACAAGCACAAGTGCAACCACGATAAGTGTAGCGGTGACGGCAACTGTGAGAACAAGTGTTGTATCCATACGCATTATTGATTTGATTTCGACTGCAAAGATAAACAGTATTCATGAAATAACAGTCCCATACTAGGAAAAAAGAGTCTCAAAATAGGAAAAAGTAAGCCTGGCAGAAGTTGTCAGGCTTACTTTTTCCCGATGAAATGGGCGATTTTTGTCAAGCTGGCATACTCTGAAAATCAGTTGCCAGTGGTGCAATACTGGAGGGCACGCTCCAATTGGCTGTCACGACCCGTGGTTAGGTATAGCGCAACGTCGAAGTCCACATCGATGTCAGGGGTAAGGCCTATGCCCTCGAAGAGTTGCTCATCCTTGGACATGGTGGCCATCTGCGGGATATAGAGCCAGACAGGGGTCTTGCCACGTTCGCCGACAATGCCGGAATAGTTCTGATAGTATTCGCCGGGGTCGGACTGGAGTGAGCATAGACCGCCATGGGTGCGCTTGCCGATGAGGGTGCCGTTGGGCAGCTGACGGCAACCCAGCGAGGTCATCTCTGCCATGCTGACGGAGCCACTGTTGGTGAGAATGACTATCGGTTCGGTGATGGTCTCGTGGGCTGTCTCAAGAGTTGGGACCTTGAAGGGTGACAACGGCGAGTAGTCGTAGCGGCCCACGCCACGCTTGAAGCGCGAGAGACCTACCTCGAAGCCTCCGCTGGGCAACATGCTGCCCAACACGTACTGATAGTCGATAAGCATACCACCACCATTGCCGCGCACGTCGATGATAACAGCCTTGAGCTGGCCGCTGGCATGGAGCTCCTGTACCTTGTCAAACCACGCCTGCCAGACCTGGCCCACCGCCAGAGCGAGTTGCTTGGCGGCAGCGTCGACCTGGCCGAATACCTTTTCGAAATATTCGTCATTCATACAGGGCGTGAGATAGAAACCGCTGAAGTAGAAGTAGGCGATGTTATCCTTGAAATGGGCATACTTGGCGGTCACGGCACGGTCGCCGAAAGTGCCGCTCGGTATGAGTCCGGGAATCTTGAGATACTGGTTGTTAGCTACCAGCTGGTCGTACATCTGAAGACCTGTCGCCAAATCTAAACCGTTGAGCAGCTGGTTGTACAAATTTTCGAAGTCATCGACAAAAGCCTGCAACGCATGCTGCTGATAGTCCTTCAGAGTAGGATCGTTGACGTGGTCCTTTGCCCACAGACGGCCAATGCCTGGGGTATCATACACAGTCTTAAGGATGCCTACGGACTGGGTACTGGCCTCTTTGTACTCCAGAATCTGGTTGCCCGTACCGCCATACACCGCAGGAAGATAGGCACTCAGGTTGTGATTGGTATACCGTGCAGACTCATAGTCGCTGCGCTGTTGAGTGCGTGCGTGGCTGGGACTGGCCATGACGAAATTGCCCGTCTGGTGATTCTGCATCTCTGCGGCAAAGTGACCGTCGTGCAGGGGAGCCAGGGTTTCTTCGAGCAGTTCCTCGAGTTCGTCATCGGTGACATCGTCACGCTCGTCGAGGGCCTCATACTTAGGCAGGTACTCGTCATAGACGGCATCCCAGTCGACACCCAGGCTACGTTCGTAGTCCCAAATGGCATAGTTCTGGTCGAGGGCTTTCCACAACACCTTGAACTTGCCTGCATAGCTTTCCTTTGCCTTCTCGAAGGCCAATCCGTCATTGAAGACGTAGTTCTGTACGGCGTCACTCTCTTCGCGACAGCTGGTGACCATCACCAGCAGGAGCAGTGCTCCTAAAATCATTATCTTGTTCTTCATAACTTTTCTCTTTTCACTATTCACTGTTCACTATTCACTAAAAGAAGTACATCACTCCTGCCTGCAGTCCCAGCGTGGAGTGGTAACGCATGTCCTTGAAGTGTGGCTGTTCCTTGCGGAAACTGGTGGTGCTGTAGTAGTAGCGAGCCTCCACCTGAGCACCCCATCTCTTGGCAAAGCGGTACTCCAGTCCCAGGCCACCTACAAAGCCGCAGTCCCAGCGCTGGTCACGGTCATCGTCGAACTCCACCTTCTGAGAGAAGGTATAGTTATAGTCCGAGACATTATTAAAATCCTCGCCTTCGCAATGGCTGTTAAGCCAGTAGCCGCCATAGACACCGACGTTGCAGAAGCCACGGAGCTTCTCACCGCCGAAGCTGAACGATGCCATAACGGGCATCAAGAGGTAGTCGTTTGTGTACTTGTAGTTCTGGTTGTCAACGACATTACGTGTCTGACGATAGTTCTTCTGCGTCCAGTCCAGTTCGGCACGCACACCCAGCCAGTCGTTGAAGTCATACTGTCCCATCAGACCGAAGGTCACACCGCAGCGGTCTTTATACACGAGGTCAGTCATGTATTGTTTGTCAATGGTAGGATGGTTGTAGGATAGTCCTACGTTGGCACCTACACGCCACTGGGCAAAAACCAGCGTCGGCAGCATCAGTGCCAGGAAAATAATGGTTCTTTTCATCGGATTTAAATTTTTATTGATTGTATAATTTCTTATTTATAATACTCGCTAATGATGGTGCTCAGGTTGTCTAATTTCCAGAAATTCTGGTAGTAGTATAAGGTATAATTGTGACCATCCTCCTCGTATAGATAATCTATCTCTTTGGCGTAGTCTATCGTCACATGCGGGGTTATGCCATCGTTGATGTTCTGCCAATTCGCGTCACTCAGACGGGCACGTGCTGCGGAAATCTGGTAATAGAACCCATCGGCAGTGCGGTGAGCCCCGACGGCGCAGCTGCCGCCCCCACTCTTCTGGCCGGCGATAAGCAGTCCTGCATCCTTGCAGAGGGATGGGTAGAGGTTGCCGCAGGAGAAAGAGATTGGTGAAGTGATGATGCAGAAGTTCAGGTCGTAGTGAACATCCTGGTCTTGAGCATCATACTTACCGTCGAAGTTGCGGTCTACGTCGTAGTGCCACTCCGTCTTCTGGCCGGTGAGCACGTTGTAAACACGGAAGAGGCTCTGGTCGTACATCAGCGAGGTCATAGCCACCACGACATCCGAGGAGCCGCCGATGTTGACACTCAGGTCGAGCACGAAGTTCTTCACCTCAGGGTCGGCAGCAGCCTGCTCCAGTGCATCGAGGAAGATAGCCATCGGGTCTTCAGGACTGGTAGCCAGCGTGGGGCGCGGTCCCTTGCCCTGATAGTAGTTATCCCAGGCCGCTTTATCGTTAAGTGCAAAATTGTCGAAATGACAGATGGCGGTATTCCCCTTCTTGTGATAGGTGTTCGTGTCACCAAAGAAAGCCTTACGCTCTGGAATGGTCATGCCATATACCTGCAGAGACGTCCTATTTCTGACTATCGTGACTCTTTCATTATAATAGCTGTAGAGCGAGGGATATTTGTCGGCGAATGACGTGCTGGGCTTGCCATACCACATATGTGTGTGTCCTCCGTCGTAGAGGTAGGCATAGAGCATACACATGCCGTCAGCATAGTCGTCGATGTTTGCAGACAGCAGTAACTGCTTCACTTTCTGTCCGTCAGCATCGGCCTCGAGCGTCTTGTCCAGACCTTTCTCCTGAATGGATTTCTCGAAGTCGGAACCCGTGGGCATGCCGTATAAATGGTCGATGGTGAAACAGAGCTCGGCATAGTTGTAGGCGACCATATCAGCCTTGCGTTCCTTGTCCTTCATCAGATTCTCCATCAGGAAGTCGCTATCCAAACCACCGATGCCGCTATCCCCATTGTCGTCTTTGCTGGCATAGACCACCTTCTCGCCGTTGCAGGCGGTATTATGGCCATAGAGGTCAGCATAGAGGTCCGCCAGTGTAGCAAAGGGGAAATAAACCATCGTCTCGTCGCCGCGCAGGTTGATGCCGTAGGAGCTATAGTCAAAATTCACAGATGGTGAGCCACCGCTAAGCGTCTGACGATTGAAACGGACATAGGGAAGGCCATCATAGTAGCCATTCTCCATGCCTGCCTGTACAAGTCCCATCTGGTTGGTAAATCCCAAGAAATCATCGAAGGCGCAAGTCTCAGCTACGGTGTTCACCAACAGCGTGCCACCGGCGTTCTTCAGTTCATAGGTGGCTGTACCCGTCTTCGTCACGCTGACCGTTGTGCCAGGTACCACGATGTTCTGGAAATCTGCTATAGAGATATAAGGTACCGAGGGCATATCCTCGTAGAAACGGATGGCTACGTTACCGCTATTGTTACCGTCACGGTTCACCGGCACCATCTTCACAGTATAAGCTGTCTGGTCGTCGGGATTCGTTTCCGGTTGCTGCGAAGCGTTGTTATTGTCGTCGGAGCAGGCGGTGAATACTGTTGTTGTCATTGTGCAGCAAAGAAGCGCTGCGAGTGTCAAGAGATTCTTTTTCATTTTACTTGTTGTTTACGTTTGTTTTTTCGATTTCGTCTGCAAAAGTAGGCAGTCTTCAGAAAACTATAGTCTCATGGTAGGAAAAAAGAGTCTCAAAACGAGAAAAAGCAAGTCTGGCAGTAGTCGTCAGGCTTATTTTTCCCGATGAAATGGGCGTTTTTTGTTGTTTTCTTGCTGCCTAGTTCACACGCTGACACATCGTGGTGAGGAAATCCAGGTCGTAGAAGTGGTCGTAGCCGAAGGCATAGCCCTCAGTAGGTGTGATGCCCGCATCAGTATTCGCGAAGTTCTTATCGGTGGAACGATCGCGGTAGGTGGAAATCACGAAGTTCTGTCCATCGGCTGTCTGCATGACCTGTATGCAGCAGGTACCGCCACCCGAATGCTCACCCATAATGGGGAAGCCGTAATCCTTCATGAGCGTGGGGAACTGGTGACCACATGAGAAGGCCACCTTACTGCAGAGCACGCCGATGTTCATGCCGCTGCAGTCGAACTTAGGATTAGTATCGTCTTTCTCGTCGAACACGCCATCGAAGTTGCTGTCCACAAAGTACGTCGCTATCTTGTTATTGCCCTCCAGAGCATCCTGTGACCAGAACTGCACCGTACGGTTCTTGCGCAGCAGTGCTACGTCGGCTCCCACGATGTCACATGAGCCGCCACCGTTCAGCGAGATGTCCAGCACGAGGTTCTTCACGCCATCGGCCTTCGCCTGAGCGAGTCCATAGAGGAAGCCGATGAAGGCATCCTTCTTATAACTTTTCATCAGTTCCTGCCAGTCGGCATCGGTCTTTGGGCTGGCATAATATTTGTCCCATGCGGCCTCGTCCATATCCATGAACGAGTTGATGATGATGACTGCTGTGGTCTTGGCGCTGTTGATCTTATAGAGTACGTCGTCGCCGTAGGCCTGCGTGCGTAATGTTGACAACTGTGTATTCGTAGTGGAGAGTTCTATATCCTTCTTCACCCATTCCCGATACATGGCATAAGCCTCGGGATAGTTGGCGGCTGCTGTCATCAAGCGGTCAACAAAATCGCCTTCGACGTTCTCAGGCAAGCCTGCCATTGGCCAGAAACTGGTGTGACCGCCGTCGTTAATCAGGTATTGCATCGCCATTCTGCCCCAGGCAAAATCCAGGTTGTTGGTCGATTGCAGCAACCGCTTCACCACAGGGCCATTCTGCACCACGTCAAGGGTGGCATCGAATCCCTTCTCAGCCATTCCGTTCTGCTCCAAGATGGTACGACCAGGGTAGCCGTAGAGGTTGTCGAACACGAAACATAGCTCCTGATAGCGGAACTTAGCCATATCGGCCGTCACCGTCTCACGCTGATAGGGCTTGGCTGCAAATTCCGGAGCGAGGTTGTTGATGGAATAGATATCCAGCTTGGTACTCACGACCACCAAGTCGTCGTGATAGGAGGCATTGTGGAAGTTACAGTCGGAATAGATGTCGGCCAGCGTGGCAAAGGGGAAATAGACGTTGCTGCCATCATCGTGCAGGTCGATGCTATACTTGCCGAAGTCCAGACGGACGCCACTGGTAGGCTTGAACGTCGATACGTTTTCCATCTTGACAAACTTGATATACTTGCTGCCATCGTACATCGCATTGGGAGCAAGCGTTGGGTCCAGCATCCACATCAGGTCCACGAAGCCGGCATAGGTTGTGGAATGGAGATAATCAGCCTGCACGTCCACCGTCGCCATACCGTTACGGGTAGCCAATAGGTAGAGATTGCCTTGACGGGTGACCTTCATCGCATCACCACCCGTCATGAGCTTGTGGAAGTCGGCTACGGAGATATATGCCACACTGGGCATGTCGCTATAGAAGCGTAGCGACACCTGTCCGTAGGCATTGCCGTCGCGGTTCACATCCACCGACTTCTCCGTATATGGCGAGCCTACGTCGATGGGGGTCGGTTGGGGATTGTCAGCAGGATTGCCGTCATTGTCGCTACACGACACAACACTCAGAGTTATTGCCAAGAGCAATAGTGAAATCCATTTACTTCTTTTCATACCCATTGAAAAATTTCTACTTATTAGCAGCATGTCGACAAGCCAGATTGATATGGTGGCGGTAAACCAGACAAGCCACGATGAAATAAATCAGCACATGGAGCCAGAGGACCTGATACTCAAAGAGTACGTCGCCAATGGAACCGCCCATGGAGTTCAGGCGCACATAGGCACGCACACCGAAGGTAGAGGGGAAGAGCCAGGAAATGCCTTGCCAGAAGCCAGGGATGGCAGACTCAGGCCACGAGGCTCCACTAAGGAACAGCAGCGGTATGGAGACAAACACCATGAGGAGCATGACATTCTCGCGATAGCGTACCAGACAGCTCACCGTGATGCCAAAGAAGATGCACGCCAACGTGTAGGGCAGCATCAACATCAACAGATTATACCATTGGGCCAGATGCGGGAAGTTAAAGAGACGAGGCACAACGACTGTCAGCCACGTACCCATAACGGCGTAAATCATGAAATAGACCATCGACTTTCCCAAGACGATGCGGAACGTGCCATGATAGTGGCTCTGGATGGGCACAAGGTCGCTGAAGCGGTTGGTCTCACGGGCAGTACCTGCCGCCATGCCAATACCCAGCACGAGGGTCTGTTGCAGGATAAGCATCAGTACAGCAGGCAATACAGCAGAGCCATAGCCCCCACCAGGATTGTATAATGCCACATCGTCGCACTGCAGCGGAGCAGCCTGTATCTGTTCCTCGCGCTTGGTATAGTGGCCTGCCAACTGAATCTGAATCTCCTTATTCATGGTCTGCGACACCGCCAACGCCGTCTGGTAGGCCGCTTTATAGGTCAGCATCAGACTCATGTCGCAATAGACGCTGACCACCGACTGCTGCATACGCATCAGGTTACTCTCAAAATCAGCAGGGATGCGGTAGATAGCTTTCACAATCTGTCGGCCTACCAGCATCTGGGCCTCATCCATGTCTGAGGCATGGTATTTGATTTGCACATCAGGGGAGGCATCGCACATGCGGATGAACTTACGGCTCATGGCAGAATGACTGTCATCGACAACGACAACGGGTACCTCACGCACAGTCTCATTATTATATATCCACGAATAGAGCAACGGGTAGATCAGGGGCACGATGACAAAGAAAATCAGCACACCCTCGTCTTTCAGCACCAGGCGAAGTTCGTCGCGCCAAATCTGACAGGCATCGCGCACGCCGTCTGCGATAGTATGTAATATTCCCTGCTGATTCATGGTATGTAAACGTAGTTTAACATGGCATTCTTAATCTTTCCTGCCACCATGATAGGCAACAGGATGAAGGCTACGAGTGCCGCAATATGGAACCATGCATCAAGGATGGGATAGTCGTTGAGGACACCTATCTGGTAGAGCATGAAGTAATGGCGCAAGGGGAACAGCCACGCCATAGCCTGCAAGGGACCGTCCATACCTATCAACGGAAATGCCGAGCCTGCCATGGAGATGCTGAGCACAGCCCACAGCGAACAGACACTCATGGACATGCGCAACGACGGCATCAGTCCAAAGGCAAAGAGTCCGAAGCCCTGTGACGAGAGTACCATCAACACGTTGAGCAGAACGATTCTGAGTACACCACCAGGATGCGGGAACCCCATGATGCCAAAGACATAGAACGAATAGAAGAAGGTGATAGCGAGCCACACCAACGTATGCGGCAGGAATTTTCCGATAATCGACACCCAGATATGTGGTTCGCCCATCTCCACAAATTGCTTGCTATGTTTGAACTTCAGTTCAGTACCAATGCCATAGGCTGTAATCAGGAAGATGAACAACATAATTATTCCTGGCACCATGACCGTTGTCAGATATGCATTATAGTCTGTCGTCGGATTGCCAATCTGGTGCAGGTCAATGGCGATAGGTTGCATCAGTGTCTTGATCTGCTGGTTGGTAAGTCCCTTGGCACGCATCGTAGCCATACCCAATGCCGCTGAGCCTAACGTGGCAACGGTCTTCATGTCGCGATACACCAGGGAACCAGACACGATGGTCGTCATCGTATAGTAGAAGGAGATCTTGGGCTGACGACTGGCAATGAGTTTCTCTGTCGTTCCCTCAGGGATATACAGGAAACCGTAAATCTTGTTGTTCTCTATGGCTTCGCGGGCCTCAGCAGGTGTTGCGTAGTGTGCCACCACCTCACAACTCTGGAAACTGTCCAGTGTACGAATCAGTGCACGTGTTGTTGAGGTGTTATCCAAATCGACAATACCCACAGGCATCTCCTTCGGCTGACCTTCCTCCAACAGACTGGTGAAGAAGAAGATGACAGCCAACGGGAACGCCACCATGCAGAATCCATAGATGGGGTTGCGAAGGAAGATCTTGCACTCCCTCACCGACAACTCGTAAATCTGTCTGAGCACCCTCACTGTCTGTAACTCCTTCTAACTTCCGCTAACTACTTAATGACAAGGCTCATGCCAGGACGCAAACCCTCAATAGCCTCCACGGGACGCGCCTTTACCTCAAAGGTTTTCAGGTCGTACTGACCATTGGCCTTGGTAGCCTTCCACACGGCATACGAGCCCTGGTCCTTCATGTAGTACACCTTCATCTGGATATCCTTGTTGAAAGCCGGAACAAAGGCTGAGAATGTCTTGCCAATCTCCAGACCATTCAACTGGTCTTCACGGATATTGAACGTACCCCAGAGGTCTTTCATCACGGCAATAGTCATAATGGGTGAACCTGTACCTACCAGTTCGCCCTGCTTGGGATAGATATCCATCACCTCTCCCTCCGCCTGGGCAATCTGTACAGTCTCATGGATATAGGAGTTAACCTCCTGAACAGCACCCTTGGCACGACCCACCTGGGCAGCAGCAGCAAGCTTATCCTCACGACGGGCACCATTGACAGCCATGTCATACTGACTCTGGGCAGCCTTCATCTGTGCCTCCATCGCCTTGTACTGGGCATATACCTCGTCACGTTTCTGTTCGCTGACAACACCCTCGTCAAAGAGGCGCTGGATGCGCTGGTACGACTTCTCAGCAATCTCCAAGCCTGCCTTTGCCTGTTGCAGGACATTATAGGCACCACGAATCTGCTCCTCGCGGGCTCCGTTCTGTGCTTTCAACTCAAGGGCTGAAGCAGCCTCCTCTGCACTACGGGCCTGTTCCATCTTAGCACGCACCTCAGGAGCGTCAAGGATAGCCAGTGTGTCACCAACCTTCACGAAATCTCCTTCCTTGACACGTATCTCAAGGATACGGCCTGGCACCTTGCTCGACACGCGATATTCGCTGACCTCTACCTGTCCCTGGATGACCTCTGCATCACGCGAGAAGGCGAAGAAACCAATAACTCCAACAATGATCACCACTGAAGCAAAACCTATAATAGCCAGCAGAATGTTGTTATGTTGTGTTTTTGCACTCATTTTATTATCATTTTTCAATTATCAATTTTCAATTAGCGAAGCGTCATTTAGCGAAGCGTCATTTAGCGTAGCGTACCCAGTGACTTCTGCAGATTCACACGACTCAGCTGGACGTCTATCTCGGCATCGATACGCTGCGACTGGGCCTGCAACCAAGCGGTCTGTGCCTCCATAACAGTTGTCGACGAGATGACACCTTCCTTGAATCCCAGGTTAGCAGTACGCAGATTCTCCTCAGCACGTTGCTGACTGGTCAGTGCCAGTTCCAACTTCTTGTTGGCCTCATTGACACGGAAATTGCTTTGGTTCACCTGCAGTTCCATCTTCTCGCGGGCCTCCTCCAACTCCAAGGTGGCAATGGTGGTAGCACCCTTGGCAGCACGTACCTTATAAGCTACGTCTCCCCAGTTCCAGATAGGCACACGCATCATGACGGCAACATTCCAGGCACCACCCAACTTACGTTGGAAACCATTATACACATTGGGATTCGTAGCCGTATAGCCACCCATCAGCAGCACCTGCGGCAGATGACCTGCTTTCAGCATGTTGGTGGTCTGATATCCAATATCCACCATATTCTGCAGCATCTTCAGCTCAGGACGATTCTCCAGATAATCCTCTTTCTGGAATACATCTATAGTGGCGGCAGCAGCCAACTGCTCTGTCTCTTCGTCAACCAGCGTCACCTGTTCATCGACAGGCAGTCCACAGAGCTGACACAGCAACATCTTCGACAGCGTCAGACCATCGTTGACCTTCATGACTGCCATCTCAGCCTCGTTGACCTTCACGCTGACGCTCAGTCCTTCGGAACGTGTAGCCACACCTTCACGAATCATCTTCTGCACGTCTCCGTCAAGTTTCTTCACCAGATCAAGATATCCCTCAGCCAGTTTCTGCTTATGATGGAGCGACACCACCTGCCAGTAGGCCTGGTCTATCTGATAGAGTGTTTCCTGGCGACGAGCATCGGCAGAGTTGGCGGCAAGGTCTTCACCAATGTCTGCTATCTTGTTTAACGCAACAATGGCACCACCCATGAATACGGGCTGTGTCAGGAAGATAGAACCACCAAACATATGACGCGTATCGGTATGGAAGGCATCCACGATACCCTCTCCCAACTGGTTCAGCGTTCCTGCCATGCCACCCATCAGCGACGTTACGCCAGCAGTACCACCAAACAGGGTACTCAGCACAGGCATAGCCGAAGACAGACCCGTCTGTAACTGGTTGACGCTGCTCGTCCCCAGATTTGACAGAGCATCCTTGGTATCGTCGCTGAGGAGGGATATCTCCTTGCTGGTGTACACATAGCCACCAACCGCACTGACATGAGGCAGATACTTCGTGCGCGCTGCCTTACGGATGTTCTTAGCTACCTCCTGCTTGACACGCTGCACACTCATCTGTTTGTTGTTGCGCAACGCCATAGCCCTACAACTATCAAGGCTCAGTACACGCTGAGCCTCAATAGGATGTATGCCAACAGCTAACAGCCAAAAGCTAATAGCTAATATTTTATTCATTTATTTCTCAAACGTAAAGTTTCTTGAGCCAATCATATTACCGTCGGCAAAGATGCTGACGTTATAAGAGCCACCAGCCAAGGTCTCATTGATGGGCCACATAGCTGTCACCGAGGTTTCCTCGCCACTATAGTCGATAGAGCGCTTCATGGTGTAAGCCAACTGACGGTTCTCGTACTGGAACGAGCCACCACCATTGAGAACCTCACCCATTGGAGTCGTCACACGGACATAGATATCACGGGTACCATTGGCCGCTGTAACGTTACGGGCAATATTGAAGCCGACAAGCAGCGTACGAGCCTTCTTCATGTGCTTGTTGTCCTTATTCTTCTTATTCAGCGGAGTCAGTGTGATATTAGTGGCATTCAACTGAGAGGCGATAGCCACCTTCTCTGACAGCGTCATATTGCTCGATGCCAACTGTTGGTTCTGCTGGTTGGTAATTTCCAGTTCTGAACGCACACGATTGTTCTCGTCCATCAACTCAGCATTCAACTGGTTCAGCGAGTCAATCTGAAGAACATAGCTGCGCAGTACGGCACGAACGGTAGCCAACTCCTTCTTCAAACGGGTAATCTCAGCAGCATCGTCAGCCTTCGTCTTACGCAGCTCTTCCAACAACTGCTGGGTACGCTCCTGTTCACGGGTCAGCTGGTTAATGATAGAGTCGTTGTTGATACGGGTCTTCATCTCGCTGTACTGGTCGGCAAACTGCTGGTACTCATTTTCCATTTCCTGCTTCTCCAGAACAGCCAATTCCTGCATGTCCTTGTTTACCTGTTTCTCTTGATTGAGACTGATGGCGAGATAAACAACTCCCGCTACTAACAATGCAATAACAACCACTAAGGGTATTACAATTTTCTTGTTATTCATAACATTAAATGATAATTTGTTTTCGAAAACACGCTGCAAAGTTAAACTTTTTCTATGAAATACCAAAGAAAACTTGGTAGTTTTGAATTTATTTACTATATTTGCAACATTATTAACGCAAAGAGAGCATCGTGATGGACAAAAACAACTGGCTATACAGAGCTTTCGACCTTTACAGAGACGGCTTTCGCCAAATGACGTTAGGACGTACCCTGTGGGCTATCATTCTGATTAAGTTGTTCATCATCTTTGTCATCTTGAAGATATTCTTTTTTCCTAACTATATCAGCACCCATGCTGACGAAGGAAAGGAATCAGAGTTTGTGGCCACACAGGTCCTAAAGCAGTAAAAAATTACAATCCTAAAACATAAAAAACTATGAATGATTTATTGTTAACCATTAGCAGCCACTCCATCGATTGGGCAAGGGCACAGTTCGCACTGACTGCCATCTACCACTGGCTCTTCGTGCCCCTGACACTGGGACTGGCTGTCGTAATGGGTATCGTCGAGACGTGTTGGTATCGTACAAGAGACACCTTCTGGCGTGACGCTGCCCAGTTCTGGCAACGCCTCTTTGGCATCAATTTCGCCATGGGTGTTGCTACGGGAATCATTTTGGAGTTTGAGTTTGGTACCAACTGGTCGAACTACTCCTGGTTTGTAGGTGACATCTTCGGAGCACCACTGGCCATCGAGGGTATCGTGGCCTTCTTCATGGAGTCCACCTTTGTCGCCGTGATGTACTTCGGATGGAAGAAGGTATCGCCAGGCTTCCACCTCGCCTCAACATGGCTGACAGGTCTGGGTGCCACCATCTCTGCCTGGTGGATATTGGTGGCCAACGCATGGATGCAGTATCCCGTAGGCTGTGCCTTCAATCCTGACACCATGCGCAACGAGATGATCAGCTTCCTCGACGTGGCACTGTCGCCCTTTGCCATTGACAAGTTCTGTCACACGGTTATCTCCGCCTGGATCATCGGTGCCATCTTCGTTGTAGCCGTTTCGTGCTGGTACCTGATGAAGAAGCGCGAGATTCGTCTGGCTAAGGAGAGCATCAAGATAGCTGCTATCGTGGGACTCATCGCCTCGCTGGGTGCAGGCATGACGGGTCATAAATCGGCACAAAGCGTTGCCGAGGTACAACCCATGAAATTGGCTGCTATGGAGGCTTTGTATGATGGTGGCTACGGACAAGGACTGACCGTCGTTCCGGGTATTGAGGTTCCCTACGCCTTGAGTTTCATGGCCACCAACGACTTCCAGGGTTTTGTGCCAGGCATCGACGACATCCTGAACGGATATACGAGGGCCGATGGTACCGAGGAACCCTCTGTTAATGAGAAGATTGCTCGTGGCAAGCTGGCTATCCAGGCCCTTGCCGACTATCGTAAGGCAAAGGCCGCAGGTGCTCCTGAGTCGGTACTCGCAGACCAGTTGAACACCCTCAACGAGAATATGCCGTACTTCGGCTATGGGTATGTGAAGGATAAGAAAGACATCGTGCCACCCATCTGGGTCAACTTCTGGGCTTTCCGCATCATGGTGGGCGCAGGGTGTGTGTTCATCCTTTACTTCCTGATACTGGCTATCCTGTCGTTTAAGATACCGTATATCTCCGTGATTACACGTCGACTGCTGGCTACCGTTGGCATCCTGCCCGAGACACAGGCCGACAGTCACGACATCACTGGTCTGCCTGCCTGGCATTACTGGCTGGCCATCCTCCTCGTACCCCTGGCCTATATCGCCTCAGAGAGCGGCTGGTTGGTGGCAGAGTTTGGTCGTCAGCCCTGGACCATTCAGGACATGCTGCCCACATGGGTGGGTGTCAGCGACATCGAGAGTTTCTCGGTAGCCCTGACGTTCTTCCTCTTCCTGTTCCTCTTCACGCTGATGCTCTGCGTAGAGATAAATATCATGCTTAAACAAATCAAGAAAGGACCACAATCATGACATACGATTTCTTACAACACTACTGGTGCTTCCTGGTATCACTGCTGGGAGCGTTGCTGGTTTTCCTGCTGTTCGTACAGGGTGCCAACTCGATGGTACGCTCATTGGGATATACCGAGGAAGGCCGACGACTCATCATCAATTCCACAGGTCGTAAGTGGGAACTGACATTCACCACGCTGGTCACCTTCGGAGGAGCGTTCTTTGCCTCCTTCCCCCTCTTCTACTCCACCAGCTTTGGCGGTGCCTACTGGCTGTGGATGGCCATCCTGTTCACCTTCGTTCTGCAGGCTGTCAGCTATGAGTTCCAGAACAAGTTGGGCAACATCCTGGGTGCCAAGACGTTCCAGTGGTTCCTCATCATCAATGGTCTCGTAGGTCCATTGCTCTTAGGCGGAGCCGTAGCGACCTTCTTCGAAGGTTCTAACTTCATCGTAGAGAAAGGCAACCTGATCAATTCTCAATTATCAATTGTCAATTCTCAATTAGAGATTACGCCAGTAATCTCGCACTGGGCCAACGCCTCACACGGTCTCGACGCCCTGCTCAACCCATGGGTACTCGTCTTCGGACTGGCAGTGATGTTCCTGGCTCGTGTGCTGGGTACCTTATATATTATTAATAATGTGAACGACGAAGACATCCGCAGTCGCGCCAGCGTGCGCCTCATCGGTGCCGCCGTACCGTTCCTCATCCTCTTCGTCGCCTACCTGGTACACCTGCTCTTGAAGGACGGCTATGCCTACAACGACGAGGGTCTCATTTTCATGGAGCCCTACAAGTATCTCCACAACTTCATCGATATGTGGTACCTCACCATCCTGCTCCTCGTAGGTGTCGTACTGGTGCTCTTCGCCATCGGCAAGACCATCGTCTCCAAGGACTATATCCAGGGCATCTGGCCTGCAGGCATTGGCGTCGTACTCGTCGTACTTCCCCTGCTGCTCATGTCGGCATGGAACCACACCGCCTACTATCCCTCTACTGCCGATTTGCAGTCGTCGCTGACCCTTGCCAACTCGTGCAGCAGTGAGTTCACCCTGCGCACCATGTTCTACGTCAGTCTACTCATCCCCTTCGTACTGGCCTACATCGCCTACGCCTGGTATGCACTCGACAAGAAGAAACTCGACAAGGAGGAGATTGCCGACGGACACGCGTATTAAGCAATAACCAACAAACGTAAAACAATAACCAATAAACATGAAATGATTATGAAAAAGATGATGTTCATTCTCACAGCCCTCATCTGCATGGCAGTGACGGCTCAGGCACAAACCGTTTATGTATCTACTGGCAGTGATGCTGTAGCTTATCACAAGAACAAGTCATGCAGCTACCTCAAGAACTCCAAGGACGTCAAGAGCGTCAGCACTGCTGAGGCTAAGAAGATGGGACGCCACGAGTGTCAGCGTTGCTATGGTACTGCCACTACCACCAAAAAGACAGCAACCAAGAAGACTACCACTACCACAAAGAAAGGAACAACTACAACAAAGAAAGAAACCACTACTGCCAAGAAGACCACTCCCGCTCGTGACGAAAAAGGCCGCTTCGTGAAGAAGACCGACACAGAGAAGAAAGCCACCAAGAAGACCACTCCTGCACGCGACGAGAAGGGACGTTTCATCAAGACAACTGATCAGAAGTCTACCAAGAAAACAGACAAGAAGTCTACCAAGAAAACAGACAAGAAGTCTACCAAGAAAACTACTGAGAAGAAAGCAAAAAAGGCCGCGTAAGCGACCTTTTTTTTGTTTATCAGCATTGGTTATTTCACCATCAACTTTCTTATCGTACCATCACTCATGCGTACGATATTCACGCCACGCTGCAAGGTGCTGACGCGCTTGCCATCGAGTGTATAGATTTCAGAAGTGCCCTCTCCTACCCTGTCAGTCACATGGGTAATGCCGTCAGTAGTGGTTGCGATGTCCGATGGTGCACTTAATCCACCCATCTCATTGGCTGCACGCACGGTATATTTGCCACTCTCAGTAACGGTATATGCAGGCTCAGCGGTAAAGGCGATGACGGCGCCGTCTTTGCAGACAGCCCACAGGAGTGTATAGTTGTTGTCATCCCATGTGAGCTGGTTGCCCTGCAGCAGCACGTTCGTCGGCACGGGGGCCTGTTCGGTGAGCAGTGCAGGCTGCCAGTCGTCGTCCTGACCCATGACGGTAGCGAGTGTAGGTACTGCAGCCTCCTCAGCAGTCAGCACAGGATTGTTCTCGTGTGTTTCGGCAAAGATAGTCTTACGACCGCTCAAGTCTATAGCAGCACCACTAGCTGTATGCGAACCATACTCTGCGAAGCGGGCGGGCCAGCCACCACTCATCTCGTTCCAGCCGATAGCAGAGGGAACGACCTCCATCTCGGTGTCGATGAACAGGGCGATAGGTGTGCCCTTACCCCATGGGCGACCTAAGGTATAGGTACCGTTCACGCCGTCGGTATCTCCTACAATCTTACAGCTCTGCAGGATATAGCCATACTTCTTGGGAACAGAAGGAACAGCCAGATAACCACTCTTGACCTGACGGAAGGTGACCTTGTTATAATAGGCGTCGCCCTTGCCACAGATATAGTCCGTACGTCCACGGATGATGCCACCCTCGAAGTAGAACTTACCGTTCTGGTTGTTGGATACGTAGGTATCCTGATAGCCCCACAAACAGGCATCCTTGAAGATGGTGCGGTTGGACTGGTCGTTGACGGCAATATCGCGTCCGTGAGCATCGCCCATCGAGGTCTTGATGGTCAGATTCTGGAAGTAGCAGTCCGCACCCTTGATCTGCAGCACGTCGCCCTTGCCGATACCCTCCAGCGGACAAGCGTCGCCGAAGCCATTGTTCCAGGTAGCACCAGGAGTGACATTGGTCAGCACGACACCCTCCATTGACTCACCGATGAAGCTGGTGTTAGCAGCAGACAGCACAGAGGTGGGGTTGTCGTACTCCTTATCGTCGCCACCAGTTACCTTTCCTGTGGGATGGAACACATAAGGTTTGTCGCTGTTCTTGATGAACACGCGGAAACGAGTGGTCTTGTCCTGACGACTGTTGGCAGCTGCCAAAGCCTCGTCGATGGTACCATCGGTGGGCACAATGAAGTCGTAGAGTGCCTTTGCAACGGTAGGACGCTGCATGGTGGTGAAGTTGATAACCACAGCCTCCGCATACTTGTTGCCCGAACGGTCCTGCACGTAGTTGGCAGGCATCTGGAAGGTATACTGTGTGCCATAGTCCAACTGGCTGTAATTGAAGCTTACCGAACGGCTGCTCCACTCTGGCTGTAACGCCTTGTCGCCCAGTGTCACGGCACCATCGCTGTTGGCAGACTCAATGCGCTCATCGAACGTAATGGTAATCTTGCCCGTAGCGCTCACACCTGTAGCGTTGTCAGCAGGAATGGTAGCTGTCACCACGGGAGCTGTCTCGTCGGCAACGACCACAGCATCGCCCAGCACATAGACATTACCTACACCTGATTCCGAATTGGTAGCATACTGCAGTCCGCAGAACTCACCAGCAGTGAAAGTGTATTTTTCGCTAAGCAACTCAGTACCTGTACCCATGATGCGAATATATACGGTCTCCTTGCCAATAGCGTCAGCAGGCAGCGTGAATGACAAAGGAGTAGCTACATTAGCTGTCATCTGCCAAGCTTCGCCAAGGTCATTATAGGTAGTGCCATCCACAGAGTACTGTGCCTTCCAGTTCTTCGTAGCTGCATTCTTGGCGGCCATATCAGCGGTGAAGATAGCAGATGTGAAGCCAACAGTAGAGAACTGATACTGCCAGGCTATCTCTGCGGTGTTGTAACCGTTCTGATAGAGTCCGTTGATAGTGGATAACACGACGCTCTGGCGATTGCGCACCACGGGAGTGCCTGTGCTCTGAGAATAGACCAGCGTACCATCACTCTGCTTGACGATGCATGACTTGGCATTGCGATTGGCGTCCCACACCTCATCGGCAGTGAAAGGCTTTCCTTCATAGTCGTAGGCTGCCGTCTTGCTGGCATCGAAGACAGCGATGAAGTCCTGCACCTCGTAGTTGGCCACCAGTTCCATATCGCTGTTGACAGTCAGCTCGCGCTCCTTAGCAGCACCTGCATTCTCGTTGCCGTCCGTCCATGAGAGGAACTTGATAATCTTCGACTCGTTAGCCGTAGCCGTAATCTTAGTACCTTCCTCATACTGTCCGTTGTGGTCGTTAGGCGTCAGCGTCACACTGCCCAAGCCCTCACGCTCAGCATCGTTGACGACCTTAGTAGACACCTTATAGACGTTCACTGGCTCGAAGACGGCCTTCATCGTCTTCTCAGCATCCATCGTGACCGTGGTCTCAGCCTCTGTGCTCACCTGAGCACCTGTAGCATCCTGCCACTCCTTAAACTTATAGCCAAAGTTCTTGGTGGCTTTCAGCACCACCTTTGTGCCTTCCTTATACTGTTCCAGTTCGGGCTCACGACTGATAGAACCAGCCTCAGCAGGTTCCACGAGCGTATTCAGCACATATTTCGTCACCTGCTGGGCAGCACCTACGAGCTGTCCCTCGATGACCACATTCGAAAGACCCATCGACTTATTGTTGTTCATCGTCAGGAACGAGAAGTTCACCTTCAGGGGATTGTCTGCCGTAGCCACAACGCCATCAACAGTCTCACTGAAGGCGGCAATATCCAGGCTCTTACCGCTACGGTTCACAGGGGAATTGGTAATCAAGGTCACCTTCTCCTTACCCTCGATGCTACAGCCGATGTTACCACCGTCGGTACCATAGCGGGCAGCCTCGAAACTCACCTTAGAGGGGATAAAGGTAAAGCCGTCTTCTGGGGTCAGCGTCAGTGTCAGCGTGTTATCAACACTCTCTGAACCTGAAGTCTGTGAACCGGACTTGTTGGCAACGGTGGTCTGTGTGGTCTTGGCACCATTGGCACCCTGATAGACTGTCGTACCCTCCACTGTCAGGGCCGAACCAGCCGACCAGGTCTTACCTACAAAGCCTGCACTCAGCGTCTCTGGATCGAAGACCACGTCATCACCCTGGTTCAGTCCGCCCTTATCGAGTTTATATATTAAGGAACCCGTGATGTTCACACCAGCGGCATCCTTCGACTGTCCACTGACAGCGACGTCAGAGATACATATCCAGCGACCATTATCTACTTGTCCAGACCAAGGATAGACGCGGATGAGCAGCTGCTCGCCCTCTTCTACCTTGACAACATCCTCGCTCTTTATTTCGTTCCAAGTGCCAGTCAGCGCAGCATTGGTAGAGAAAATGGTCTTACGTGTTACAAAGCCATCAGTAGAATAATAAACGTGACACTGGAGTGCTCCACCACCCTGTGCCTTGATATTCATAGCAATGCTGTTGATGTCCAACTTCTTGCCCTCAGGAGCAGTAACGGCAAACTGCACATACTGGTTCTGATCGTCGATGGCTGCTGTGGGCCATGCGCCAGTACTGCCCGTAGGAGCAATCAAAGCACCAAAGCCATTAACATATCCATAAGTCTCAAGACCCTCGTATTTCACGTCTGCAGCAGTAGCATCACCTGTAACGGTAGCCTTTGCCTTGTCAGTATTGTTCATGGTCCAACTGACGGTGAAGGGGTCGCCACCACCCAACTCAATAACCTTGATGGTGACAGGAACTGTTGCGCTCTTGTCGCCCTGTGTGGCAGTCACCGTGCCGTTATACTGACCTACAGCGGTCAGATTCACCTTGGCATAGAACGTCTTGATGAGTGAGCCGTTCTGGTAGTCGATAGCGAGTGAACTGCTCCAGTTCTGTTTGTCGGTAGAGAGCACAATGCCTTCAGTTGCGGTAACAGTAACGGTGCCACTTGCAGGCTCCAGACCCAGACCGCTGAGTGTCAGTTCCTTCATAGCCGTCTTGCCCAGATAACCCTCACCAAGGTCAACGGCAGAGGGGGTAATAGACAGGTCGGTAGGTATCTCGATATTGTCAGCCAGAATACCCTGCTGCTTCATCAGCTGTGCACAGAGACGTGCAGCTGTCAGGGCACCTGTCAGGTTATAGTGGGTATTGTCCTTCTCACCACCTTTATCGAAGAGGGCAGCATAGCACTTGTCATAGGTTCCATAACTCTCATAGAGGTCTTTAGTAGCTGTCGTCATATCGATGAAATCGACGTTTTCTGCTTTAGCCAACTGCTCCATCTGATAGCGGAAGTCATAGCTATGGTCATCCTCAGCCAACTTGGTACCATTGACAGGGCCATTATCGGTCAGAATCTGATACTTGTCGCCCATGTCATGACGGCCGGCACGGGTGATGGGGGCTACACCATTGGTGAAATAGCAACGGCAGACGGAAGATACCAACACAGGGATGGCACCCTTCTCCTTGACAGCATCGACAATCTGCTTCAGACACTCCTTGTAGGTTCTGTTGGGAACGGTACCACGACCGTCCTTCTTCACAGCTGCAGCATTAGTGGCATCACCTATCTTATTATAGTAAGCCTGCAGCTCCAAATTGTCCATTCCACCGAACTGTGTGTCGTTGTGGGCAAACTGAATGAGCACATAGTCGCCAGCCTCCACATTGTTCTTGGCATTCTGCCACAGTTCGTTGTAACCAGCACGGGAGTCGCGTCCTCCCTTGGCATAGTTCACTGACGTCCACCCATTGCTGAGGAAATTGCCGAAGTACATTCCCCAACCACGCGTATTGGTGGCCGACTCATCATACGGTGCCATCGTGGAGTCACCCAGCGTATGCACCTTCTTTGCCGCATCAGTGCTGCCGACGGTGATGAGCATCGTCAGCAGGAGCAGCATCATTCTAAAGAGTTTGTTTTGCATTGTTTGTTTTGATTTGTAGTTTTTAAGTGATTGTAGTTTTGAAACCTGCTGCAAAGGTATAGCAATTCTTCGTTGGAATGGGGGTATTTTTGCACCAAAGGGGATAAAAAATGCGTCAAACTACTCATTTGACGCATTTTCCTACCCTATCTATTAACTATTATCTCTTATCTACTAACTCTTTCTCGAAACTCCGAAGGCGACTGTCCTATGCTTTGCTTGAAAGTCCGACTGAAATACTTCGGGTCGGTAAAGCCACAAGCATAGGCTATCTCCGAGACATTCTTATCGGTATTTCGCAACAACTGACAAGCATGCTTGATGCGTGCCTCGCTGAGCAACTCCTGCGGAGTGACACCCATGGTCTGCTTCAGTTTGCGCAACAGACCACTGCGACTGACGGCTGCTGCTGCAGCCATATCCCCTACATTGGCATCGCTGTTCGACAGGTTCTCCTCCACATACTGCATGACGCGCCTGAGCAAGGGGTCCTCCGTCTCTTCTCTCACCTCTTCTCTCACCTCTAACCTGTCACCCCTCACCTCTATGAGTGCCAGATATTTCTCCAACGTCTCACGATGCTGACGACGGATGCGACGAATATATAATAAGGTATAGGCAACTGCCAGCACGACACCCACGATGAGCAACAGGATGAGCAGTTGACCATACCACGCCTCCCAAAAGGTAGGTGTAACGATGATGGTCAGGCGTCGCTGGTTGTCCTGCCACACACCATCGGCATTAGTACTGCGCACCTCCAACAGATACGTTCCTGGTTCCATGTCGAGGAGCGTGGCCGAACGATCGTGACCGATATAGTGCCATTGTTCGTTAGGCAACACACGGAACGCATAGCTGATACGGTCAGGGGCATTAAATTCGAGAGCCGCAAAGCGCAATGTGATATTCCGCTCATGAGGGTGCAGGGTCAACGTATCCTGTCGGGCAATGTCCCAACGGGTACTTCCACCCTGTATCGACAGTCCCGTCAACATCACTGTCGGCACGGGACTATCAGCAGTCAACTGCCTCATCGACGTCACGATGGCACCATCCATCAGTCCTATCAGCCACCGCTCACCACTGAGCAGTAATGGATGGGCCTCGCTGAAACGGTAGTCTGCACCGAAATGATGGGCATCGAGCACACGACTGTGGTGCTTGTCATCTATCAGTGTCAACTGATGACTGCCAATAGCCATCAGTCCCCCATCGGCAAGAGCCGTCATCGACTGTACAATGTCATTATGCTGCACGTGCAAACTGTCGTTGAAATGGCGGAAAATGAGCTCATCGGCCAGTAAATCGCTGCTTTCTATCAGGTTCACGCCCCCACTCTCTGTACTGACATAGTAGTGTCCCTGACGGTCGCGCACTACATCCATTGTGGCACTGCTGCTCAGACTGTTGGCACGCTCCGTCTCACGCTGGTGCAGACAGAACAGCATCTTGTCGACCTGGCGCTCCATACGTGCTACCAGTAAACCACTACCTGTTGCTGCCAACCACAGACTATCGTTAAACGACAGGTAGCGCACGCGTGGGCATTGTTCCCTGGGGAAATTCTTAGGCACCTTGAAATGGGGCTGGTTGGCACTGGCGTCGTCACTATAGCAGACGCCACCACCCAGCATAGCTACCCACAGGCGACCCAAACGGTCTGCCGCAAGATGATAGACATCCTGATATGGAATGTCGATGAAATGGGCTATTTCGTATTGTTCACCACCCTTGCTGCGCAGTCGGAAGAGTCCTCCCTTCTTGGTACCAAGCCACAGGGTGCCGTCCTGCATCTCATACATGCAATAGACGGGAGCCCCAAAACTGATATGTTGCAAGTGCAGTCGACCATCAGCACCCAAAAAGCCCAACATCCTATCGGTGGCGGCATCGTAGAGACGGACGGCAGCATCGTTCTTCGTCGTCACCCAGTAGTGGCCCTTGCTGTCTGCAAACAGACATTTTACCTCGTCAGCAGGAGTGATGTCCAAGCGACGCGTACGACTAATATCCGTGATGAAATGGCAAATTCCACTATTGTCCAGTGCCCACAGGTTGCCATCACGGTCAGTCATGGCAAAACCCAGCGTATTGAAAGCAAAAGAGAGCGGATAGTGTGTCGGCTGAGCGCCTCCCTGCTGCTGGTAAGTCAGCGTGCCGTCTGCGCTGAGCGTCCACTGCGTTTGGTGGCGGTCCGTCCACGAGTAACCCTGACGGTTTAGCAGCGAACGGCTCTCACGCAGTCTCATCAGGTCTTCATCCGTATAATGCTGTTCACTGCCCTCCATATCGCGAAAGCGATAGCTGTGCAAATCAAACAGATAGTTGCCCTCGTCCGTCCAACACAGTATCTTCTCGTCAGGCAGCAACACGATGTTTCGGATGCGGTCTGTCGTCATGTGACAGCCGTCGCCTGCCTTGGGTTTGAAGGTCTGAAACTCATACCCGTCATAGCGGCACAGTCCGTTCCACGTGGCAAACCACATAAAGCCCTGGTCGTCCTGCAACAACTGCACCACATGACTCGATGGCACGCCGTCTTTCTCGTCGTACCGCACCACCTGACACAGTGGCTGTGCGACCACAGCCTCTGCCAGCAGGCTCACCAGCAGCAACAAAAACATCCTTGCCTTCATTGTCAGGTGCAAATATACACAATTTGCGCCAATTCCCCACCTATTACCATAAAAAATCGAACAAAAAGACGGACGACCGCTATCAGGGAATCACCTACAGTCTGAAAATCCAGTCCGCGCAAACTTTCATCAATAAAGTTTCTGCCCCTGGAGATTGTAGCGTACGCCATTCTTCAGAATAACGACACGACCCTCCTCCATCATCTTCACAGTGCATTCATGGCTGTTGGCAGTCTTCACGGTCGTGATGGCTGTGGCAGAGGCATCAGGTACACGGACATACATGTCGTAAACGCGGGCACCGCCACCAGAAGCGGCATTCAACAGTTCAATGCTGCGAATCTGCTTGGCCACCTCTTCACTGATGCCAGCCACCTGAATCATATCCCACTCCAGCAGGGTGGTCTTCTTCAGTTTGCCAGTAGAGTAAGAGTCTGACTGACCATTGGCCAGCGTCCACTTGACAGTAAAGGTACGGTCACCCGTGAAGTGGAGGTTGATCTTCAGCTGCAGCACACCACCAGTCAGATTCCAACGGATACCACCATTGTTCTTGCCGATATCAAAACCGCCCTTGGTGCATCCACCAGGAACGCTACCGTTGCTCTCTGTCTTCTCAGGATCGTATGACGTCGTATTGCTGCTGCCGGGAATCATCTCCAGCACGCCCTGCAGATCGACAGGCAGTGCATCCCAAGCATCCTGGAAGTGATACCAGTCGCCCGTAAGCACTTTGAAGGGAGTTACCAAGACAATGCTACCCGTAGTGGTGTAGGGCTTCACACCTTCTGCCTCATTACCCGTGGCGGTGAGCTTGAAGGTGCAGTTCGTCTGCGGCGTACCACTGATGGTCACCGTATGGCTGGTGGCATCGAAGACATAGGAAAGTCCTGCGCAGAGTCCCTCGACGACCACCTTCGTAGCAACATCGTTCAGCTCGTAGACGATATCAGCCATCGGCTGACCTTCGACAATCTCCTGTGAGGAGTTAGCAGTCTTGCACTTCACCTCAATCTTGTCAGGAACAACATAGGGAACAGGCTGACCATCCAACTCAAAGGCTCCGAAATCAGGGGCGTCGTCATTATAAGGAATATAGATGTCATCTGCCGTGACGTACTCGTTCAGTCCCTCGATATACGAAAGACACTCTGCCTCTGTCATCTTACGCGCAGGAGTAAACCCGACAACGGGCATACCCTTATCCTTGAAGATGCTGCCGGGCTTCAGTCGGGCAAAGTTATTATTGGGTAACGAACCGTCGCTTTCGCGGTCGGCCATGAAGTCAGCGACAGACAGCGACAGGAACTCGCCACTGTGGTCTTGCGTGGCAGGGGTATAGTCGCCACCGTCGGGTTTGTAGCTTTCCTTAATGGGACTGCAGCCGTCTATCTCAATCCATGAATTGTAGGTTGTGCCTTCAGTAGGGTCTTGATAGCCGTCTTTATCTGGCGACAGGAACTCGTGGTTGCCAATCTTCCTGCCACTCTTCTCTGCCGTTGCGCCCCACCCTATACAGTTGTGGATATCCATTGTGCCGAATTTGAACTCTGTAGGGAAGCGGTAGTTGAACTCATTGCCCCAGGCCACACAGTTGAAGATATACATGCCCTCATAGGCATTGTTCTGGTCGAAACCCTTGTGCAGGTTCTCGAAGGCCACACAATTGGTCAGCACATGGGCACCCACCGAATGGTCGAAGTCAGCACCTCCGGCAGAACCACCGCCACCGAGTTTGAAGCCATTGCCGTTCTTACCCTCGCTGCCATTGGGCAGATAACCGGCATGCCAAGCCCAGCAGTGGTCGATGACGACAGGATGATAAGTCATGTAGAGGTCCCAGTTGTCATCGGAATTGGTCCAGGCACGACATCCATGAAACTCTGTGCCAGGACCCGGGAAGAGCTTCACGGCAAAGCCGTCGGCATCACCGCCGTCGTCACTACCGCTATACGACTTCAGGTCGGCATTCTCGTACGAGTCACAGTTGATGACCTTGTTATACCGGCAATAGCTGAAATTGGGGTTGAAGGTCGGTTTACCACTGATGGGGAACGACTTGGTCTCCTCAATGGAGAAGTCCTTGAACATGCCTATCTGCAGACCTGTGTCGTTATTCCAACGGAACGTGCAACGCTCCACGACGTTGTAAGAGCCTTCTATCTTCATACCATTGTCCTTGGCATTCTGCAGCACCAGACCGTAGAAGGTCCAGTAGTTGGCCTCGTGGTTGACATAGATACAGCGCGACTGCTTGAATTCAATCTCTGACGAAGGATTCATGTTCGTGCCGTCGATGATCACCTTGCCCACGGCATCCTCCGGCCAGGCGCGCAGCTCACAGCGTAGGTCAGGATTGGTGTTCAGTGCAGGAATCTTGATACGCTTGATAATCATGTAGGTACCCTCGTGTACCAAGATACGGTCGCCGGGCTGCACCATTTCCATGGCCTTGTCAATGGTCAGCAACGGAGCCTCCTCCGTACCCGCATTGTTATTGTCGCCATTAGTGGCTACATGGATGTCATTAGCCGAAACGGGCATCACTGTCAATACCTCCATACACAGAATGGCAGCTGTCTTCTTCAGTAGATGTAGTTTTTTCATCATTCGTAGTTTCTGTTTTCTGCCCACAAAAGTACATATTTCCTGTCTTCCCTGTCTCCAGCGACCTGCTATTTTATCACTCAAACGTTTACGTAAGTGGTCGAGGGACATCCCGCGATTCGTTGGGAGGACTAATCCCCTACTCTATTATATTAAAAAGGTGGAACCGCAACGGTTTCACCTCTTTTTCTATTACTAATTTTTTTTACTTGCCCCACGCCCGCCTGGTTTGCAGCAAGACACTGAGCAGTATGAGGCTGATGCCGATGTAGAAAGAAAAATTAATCTCGCGCCCCTCACCGAAGATGAGGAAGGCGAGGATGATGGTGTAGCAGGGCTCGAGGTTGTAAGAGAGATTGACGGTGAAGGCCGACAGGCGCTTCAAGGCCTGAATCTGCAAGAGATACATACCAACGGTACAGAACAACGCATGGCAGAGCATGAACCAGAGATTCGAGCCCTCGGGCACAACGACGACAGGCTGCTGGCTGGGAAAGAAAAGAAGATAGATGGGGATGATGGCCGATACCAACGCAAGCCCTCCCGACATCTGGTACATCAGCACCGTCCGACTGCGCACACCCACGCTCGCCTTCTTGTTACAGATGGCATAGAGGGCGCAGACAGCTGACGAGACAATACCAATGGCAATACCATAGCGGTAGCGGGCATCAAGCGAGAAGATGCACAGCACACCTGCGACGGTAATCAGCGAAAACAACAGTTCGAGCCAGGAGAGTCGTCTCTTGAAGATGAGAGGCTCGAAGAGAGCCGTGAAGAAGCCTATCAACGAGAAACAAATGACACCGATAGAGACATTCGAAGCCTTAATGCTGCCATAGAACAGAATCCAATGGAATCCTAACAGTGCTCCACAGCCACAAAGTTGCAGGAACTTGCGCCACCCTACTCTCGGCAACCCCGTGAACACCAGCAGAATCACGCTCGTAAACAGCATCCGATACCACACGATGTCCACCTCGTTGAGCGTAATAAGTCGTCCGAACAAGCCCGTAAAGCCTGCCAAAAGCACACTCAGGTGCAACTGCACAAATCCCTTTCTTGTCTCGTTCATCTATTAGTCTTACTTTACCCAGATGAGTTTTGCGTGCAAAACTACAATAATTTTTTGATAAGAACAAATATTAGTGATGCGAAAAGGAACAATGTTACATCTTTTAATAATCTGTAAATGGCCTCTTCAGCTTCTATCCGTGCTATCTCTTGCTTCTGTGCCGCTATCTGGCTATAAAAAGTTAAAAAATAACGAATTACTCAAGATTTCTGAGCAAAACCTTTGGAGATTCAGAAATAATGAGTATCTTTGCACCACGAGAACCCGCCAAGCCTCTTTACAATGCTTAAATCGGCGGGTCGTTTTATTTTATTACGGATCAGGGGACTGTCCCGCGATTCGCTGTCGATTTTGTAACTTCAGTGATGAATAATGAACTGTAACTTTCTTCACGTAAATTTGGAATTCTCGATATTAGTTTGTACATTTGCATGCAAGTATCTGGAAATACAATGTCATGAAACATCTGCTGAGTGTTATTATTATGTTGCTAGCACTTACCTGCTGCACTACTGAGGCTGACCGCATTCACATGCGTGCCGGTCTTGACAGCATCAATATGCGTAATCGCAACGACCAGCCCTTTACTGTCAGCGATGTTCAGCCATACGCTACCTTCTTCGACGAGCACGGTACTGCCAACGATCGCCTTCTTGCTCACTACCTCCTTGGACGCGCCTACTACGACCACGGCGAGGCACCCATGGCTCTACAGTGCTATCAAGATGCCGCTAACTGTGCAGATACCACCTCTTCCGATTGTGAATATGCTCAACTGGCTAGAGTGTATGCGCAAATGGCCCAGATATTCTATGAACAGGGACTTTATAGAGAGCAATTGGTTTTCCAACAACTTGCTTCGAATTATGCATGGATTGGTAAAGACACACTCGCGGCACTAATGAGCTTTGTACAGAAAAGTCAGGCCTATCGTAACCTAAACATGCCAGACTCATTATTATATATATGTGAGCATGTTTCCCAACTCTATCGCAAATATGGATATACTCATCAAGCTGCCAGAGCATTAGGCAATACTCTTAGTACACTTATTCATCGTCAGGAATTTGACAAGGTCAGAAGGTATATGAAAATATACGAGTCTGAATCAGGATACTTTGATTCCCTCGGGAATATACAGAGAGGGCGTGAAATATATTATAGGATAAAAGGGCAATACTTCCTTCATACAAACGTATTGGATTCCGCTGAGTATTATTTTCGCAAAGAACTGTGTGATGGCAAGGACTTCGACAATCAACATTCAGGTGCTTTAGGATTGTCAGAGTTCTATCAAATCTTACAGCAAACAGACTCTACTGCAAAATACTACAAGTATGCCTATGCTATGAGTGATTCTTTATATTCCCAACGTACAGCAAAAGATATTGAACGCATACAGGCTATGTACGACTATACTCGTCATCAGGAAATTGCAAGCCTGGAAAGTGAAAAAGCTGCATTAGCCAACAGGAAGTTACTCATTAGTTTCATTGTGTTATTGGCAGTGCTCCTATTGTCCTCCTGGTTATACATTGCCCGAAAGAAACTCATAGAAGAGCTACAGGCAACGTCATCTGAATTGGATAGAATAAAGAATGAGAACTTCGAGTTAAAACGTGATGCTTCAGCGAACCAACAACAGATAAATGAGAACGAAAAACGCATAACTCAGCTAGAGAAGAAATTAAGCAGATATAGCAAACTCATCTACTTTGGCATAGAAAGAACAGAAGATAATTTAAAGAATTCTCCAAATTATCAACGAATAAAGGAGAAGGCTTATAAGGGCCATAAACTCTCAAGTGAAGACTGGGATACCATCTGCAATTTGGCCAACGAGTATCTTCCTGGATTTTATGACTATGTCATTTCACAAACAAAGATGGATTCCACAGAATACCGCATCTGTCTTTTGCTACGTCTGCATTTCAAAGCAGGTGAGATTGCCTACATGCTTGGCGTAACAGCTCCATATATTTCTAAAACCAGTACGGAAATTATGGCAGACCTCTATGGGATAAAGGGTAGCTCGAAGGAATTATACAAGGAACTATGCAAAATAAGTTAGCCTAAGAATGATAAATTCTTGGGAACATTTTATACCTAAACCACTGAATATCAAGTAGAAACATTAGGTTAATTTTTGGTTAATTCTAGAAATACGTTTTACTTGTCTATATCATCCATCCTTCATAATTTTGCAAGTGAAATCTTTTAAACAAACAAAATTATGAAGAAACTTTTATTAATGATTGCAAGTGCTTTCAGGCGGATCAGGGGACTGTCCCGCGATTCGCTTTTCTTGCCATCAAGAGAACCTCTTCCATTAGAGTTTAGTATCAATGGAATAGGGCATGAATATTTGTTCTCACTTCATGAAAAGCAGAATAGAGAGAGAGGTGAGGAATTTCATTTGAAAGATATAAAGCAATGGGAGTTGTCCATTCTGCAATCTGAAACAGGTCACTTTGTTTTCAAAGATGTTATCGAAGACAATGCCATCTCTGTCAACACATCAGGATGGAAGGCTGGGATATATATAGCAGTTGCTAACATTAATGGTAAAAACATTGCTCAAAAGTTTGCTGTTACCGAGTAAATTTAAAGGCATAAAGTTAAAAAAAACAAAAAAAATATTCAATAAGCATCTTTTTCGTAACTTTGCATAAATAATTAGAATATTAGTTAAGTAACTAAGGAGTAGGAGGCTCTATTAAAGAAATATGAAAAAATTAAATGTTTTTATGTCTTTGTTATTGCTTCTCGTAATAACAATGGCTTGCAGCAGCAGCGATGAGAATCTTGCATCAAATGGTAAGGAAAGCTTTGCAACCGTGGACTATTATGGCATCCAGATTCCCTATGAACCGTTAGAAGATAAGGACATGCCATCATGGCTAATTGAGGCTAAGAGTACGTGGGAACCCGATCAAATTCTCTTAGGAATCTATAACAACAAACCTGTTTATCACTTTAATTCTGTTTTTGACTCCAGCATTATTGGACATTTTTATGATGAGAATGGTAATTCTATCGATATCTCTAGCGATGATGATTTTAAGAAATTTCTATCTGGCTATCGGGATGTAAGATGTATTTATTATAGGAAAGGCTCTGATACAAAGGATTAGAATCGCACAGGTCTGTCCTAGGTTGTTAAGTTAGCATACCATTTTATGCTAACTTAACAATCTAGGACTGTCCCGCGATTCGCTTTATTGAGAATTGTAATGTGACCATGAGAGCTGATGAAATCTCTATCTACCCTAATACTGAAATAAAGGTCGGAACATCATTAAGTATAGAGAATAGATGACTTAAAATAAGTTAAATAAATGATTCTATTGTGCAATCTTTTGTAATTGTCAGTATCTTTGTGAATCTAAATATACCTCCTATGAAAAGACTATCCATTTTCTGCATTTTCATCACATTATTCTTGACCAATGCAAACAGTGAAGAAACTTTCCTCTCTGACGGCAAAACATGGAACTATGAACTGGAAGAGGTGAATGTTTGGGAGAATACTAAAGTCACCTCATCTTTGTCGTATGTCATCAGTGGGGAAATAACGTTAGATGGTAAAACCTATAAAAAGATGATGCGTGTGACAACAGACGAGTCATGCTATTATTGTGCATTGCGTGAAGAAGGGCAGCGCGTGTTTATTCATTCTGATAACGGAGATGAAATTCTCCTTTATGATTTTGGCCAAAAAGTGGGAGAGACGTATTCCCTAAAATCTCCTGACTCTAATGAAGTCATGGCAATTTTAGAACTTAAGTCACTATGGCAGAAGGATATTCATGGAAAGACAAAGAATGTCATGCGATACAATGATGTTTCCAATAAATCGAATGTATATGTGATTGAGGGGGTAGGTTACACGAATGGTTGGAACATCCTTGATAACTATACAGCATTACCCACAGATGGGATTTATAAGATTGAACATTTTAAATCATGTTATGTTGGTGAAGATTTGCTATTTAGTGCAGATGATGTTGAGTCAGTTCAGTCATATGCAGAGGAGAGCTACAAACAGTTCTTGACTGAGGGTAAAATATGGCAATATGTTTATCATGATATGAATGATAATACTCATAACAAGTCGCTAACCGTAAGGGGTGACACACTGATTGCCAACATTAACTATAAGAGAATAGTAGACGTAGCTACAGGACGTTGCGAGTGTGTTATGCGCGAAGATGGAAGCAAGGTATATTGTTACCAAAACGAAAACGAATTTATTGTTTATGATTTTAGCCTGAATGTGGGAGATGCTTTTGTAACTGCCAACGTAAATGCAACTGTAATAAGTGTGGATACTATCACTCTCGGTAGCCGCTCTTTCCGGGTCCTGGGAATACATGATAATGAGAATGATTATAGTAAAAACTGGTGGATTGAGGGAGTTGGGGGTATGAATTATCTTACAAACAGTGTTCGAATGCCAGGTGACAACTACACACTTCTCCAGTGTTTATTTGCTGATGACGTTGTGTTTTCAACAAAGGATTTCTTTCTTGCCCAAGAGTATTTCCCCGAAGGCACCAAATGGACGGAAATCAGGCTTGACACGCTGAAATATGACAGTTGGTATTCAAAGGATGGTGAAGAATGGATGCCGAACTTTGAAACCGTAGAGTACTATGTGCAAGGCACATATACAAAATATGACGAGACGTTTAAATGCGTGTATACCAGTGGCCCCACATGGACTGACTCCCTTACACTAATGATATTGGAAAAGAATGATAAGGTCTCGGTATCAGTCCCGGCACACAATGGCCTTGAAGAACTTTATGTGCCATGGCCGGGAACTGCATATCAGTTTGACTGGAGCATAGGAAAAGGACTATACTATGAAAATATTCTTCAGTGCAATACCACCGACATGCAGAGTTACCATCTTTACTATGGCATTATTGACGAAATAAAAGATGCAGATTTCGGAGGCGTGCGCCCCCTGCAATACGTTGACTTAGACGGCAAGGCTCCAGAGGAAGATATTTCTTTGCCCATAACTAATCTTAACACAGAGGGTGGTCGTATTATTCATGGGATAGGCATCACAGAATGGAAAGACGGCGAGTGTCTGTTCGGACCTCCCAACCCATATGATGCCTTGAGTATGTTTGATTATGACCATGGGGATTTGTATCCCCAACGCCACTACCGCTCCATGCTCGTTCATTTCGAGCGTAATGGTGATGTGCTGTATAACAGATGGCCAAAGAAAGGTGGAACCGACGGTATCAAGTCCGTAAGCAAAGAGGAAGCGCCACTTAACAATATCTTCTACGACCTTCAGGGCCGTCGCTTGACGTCTCAGCCCTCTAAGGGTGTGTTTATCAAAGACGGTAAGAAGGTGGTGGTAAAATAACCCTTTTACCCCTGAAATAGTAATGAGTCCATAATATATTTTTCAAAAATGTGTCGGAATGTAAAGGAAAAATCGTACCTTTGCAACCGAAGACATATAAATAGACGAAGCAACCGCAGCTTTCCAAAAGTTCCTAGAACGGCAAATTCAATAAACTTTAATGGGATAAGACGGCTGCCTGCTCACGGCTCCATAACGGAGGCGTGGGCATTGGTAGTAACAGTCCCATCAGGTTTTTGCCGACCTTAGGAACAATGCTGTGACCCCAATATTCCACCCACGTCTCCGTATTTCTTTTCTCTCTCGCCCCACGGCGTATTATATGTGTTTATTATCAGAAATTTAACGGAAAACGTGAAATGAATATGAATGACGATGAAGCCATAGGCTTACTAAACCGTCTGCTTGAAAGGCTGCATCAAGCAGATATGACGAATTTTGGCAGCCACCTCCAAATAGTGTATGTCGCCTCTGGGGCACAGCATGTAGAAAACCAGATAAATATTGGGAAGACCCTCCCCAGCCCTCCCTGCGTAGGGAGGGAGAAAGGGTCGAGTAACTTGCCTGAACTCCTTGCTACCGAAGCAGCCATGGCGCTGTGGAAGAAAGCGCAATCGGCAGGGTGGATTGATGCTAACTATCAACCACTCATCTCCCGCACCCAGGCGGCACTCCTGGCTGATGCGATGGCGGAGCGGTTAGGCATTCGCGAGAAGTGGAAGGTGTTCGAGGCCCTCTGGCACCGCAAGTACATGCGGAGTGATTATAACTTGGCGCTTACCAGAAAAGGATCGCTCGACTTTCAGGACGAACTGAAGCAACTGTTTGGTTAGAAAACGAAAAGTCCCGGTGCTCGCGCATCAGGACTTTTTCTGTTCTTGTTCTTGTTTTATGAAAAACATCCGTGCCATCCTAACGGAAAGACGCGGCTTGCAGTTCCTTGGTAATACTTGCCATGCAGGCAGTAAGACGCTCGTATGTCTTTTCGCCTGCCGTCTTGATGCCCCGTGTGTATTGGCGCATCAGCGAGGGATTAACCCCAGCCCGCTTGGCAACCTCTGTGACATTCAGGAAGGAGAAGTAGTCGAAGAACGACTGCAAATCGTACTGATAGCGGAACTCCACTTGCTCAGCCGTCTTCCCACTTTCCTCGTAGTCGGCCTTGGCCTCTTCCAGACAAGCCAGCAAGTCGTCCTTGGCCTCCTTCACGGTCTGACCTGCTGCATTCAGTCCTGTGCCATAGACATCCTTCTCTGTGTGGCACCAGAATGTGCCGTCGGATGCTTGCGATACTGTCACTAATACTTTCCTCATATATCGAATATTGTTTCTGTCAAACAAAAAGTGTTCCTGCTCTCCGAACCGTCTGATTTCCGGCCTCTTAAAAGTGGTCGGGGATTACTCCCCAACCAACTTTTTCAAGATTTTCTGCGCCGTTCCCGTAGGAACTTCGCCAGCGTGCCGGGGCACCCATTCGGACGCTCCCGTCTTGGGATTTGTCCATTTGTCGTGCCTCTTTCCGTTTCGAGCCAGAACGCACCCGGCGTCCCTGAGGCTCTCTAACAATTCAGATGTTTTCATAAAAACATAGAACACTTTGTCCACTTAGGACGGTGCAAAGGTAGCAAAAAAGTTATAAACAAACAAATTTTGAGGTAACTTTTTTGTTATATTGTAGTATTTTTAACTATTTAGACCGTAGTACCCACGCGTAGTACCCCTAAGGGGAGTGGGAATCAGAGATTATTCGTACTTTTGCGCTCATAAGTTTAACCTATGAAATGAAGTTATGAATGAGAATGTGATGAGCCAGTTGGATGCGGAGCTGGAGCATGCGGGCGAGGAGACGGCGCTGAGTCCGAAGATGCTGTTGCTGGAGCAGTTGAGGATTACGCCGGAGAAGCAGTTGAAGCCGATGGACTTCCTGTTCCAGCTGTTCGGCAAGCCGTGTTTCCCAAGGCGCGAATTGGTAGCGATAACAGGTAAGGCGAAGTCGGGTAAGACGTTCGTCACGAGTATGCTGATGGCGTGCTGTCAGGCGGGCGACGTGCTGTCGTTCCACCGTGAAACAGATGCGCCACTGCGGCTGCTGTGGTACGACACGGAGCAGAGCGACGAATCGACGCAGGACATCCTACGCAACAGGATAGTGCCGATGATAAAGACCCACCCCCTACCCCTCCCTGTGATGGAGGGGAGTGGTTACCCTCAAGGACAGAATCAAATGGACGAACTATTTACACCCCGCCCTAACAGGGAGGGGCTGGGGGTGGGTCTCTTCGATGTGTTTAATGTGCGTGCGGTGCCATGGAAGGAACGGCGCGACCTGTTGCGCGAGGCCGTGACGAGGTGTAAGCCTGACCTGGTGATTGTCGATGGCATCCGCGACCTGGTGAACGACATCAACGACGGTGTGCTGGCGCAGGAGGTGATGGAGGAACTGATGCACCTTGCGACGGAACACAACTGTTGCATTGTGTGTGTACTGCACCAGAACAAGAGCGGCGAGGACCACAACCTGCGCGGCTGGATCGGTACGGAACTGATGAACAAAGCATTCGAGGTGTACAGTTGCGAAAAACTGTTGCCGCAGCGCATCTTCTCGTTGGAGCAGACATTGACCCGCAAGTACGACATCGAGCGGACGATGTACTTCGAGGTGGGTGACGACGGTCTGCCTGTATCATGTGGCGTACCGACAGACGGGGGCAGCAAGGACAAGACGGACGGCTATCCGCAACTGAATGCCAACTATATCCGCCACGACGAGCACGACCAGTGGCAGGTGGATGTGCGACGGCTCTTCAGCGATGCCATTGGTGGGCGGCAACAGGTGACGGGTGCGGAACTGCGCTCGGAAGTGTGCCGACTGTCGAACATCCGTTCGTGGAAGTTCTATAACTCGCTGTTGGAGCAGGCTGTCAACGGTGAGGTTATCATGAAGTCGTACGACCATGCGGCTCACGTCATCTATGCCCTGAGGCCGC
>JAEEGK010002765.1_pt1 | contig 44045 bp, 29 predicted proteins | sample 8958771 | NCBI WGS metagenome assembly JAEEGK01 (sample SAMN16246547, study PRJNA631951) | gut metagenome | biome: gut microbiome; feature: rumen; material: SC-attached | host: Bos | place: Iran: Karaj | collected 2018-10
CTAATTTTGACATTTCATTTTCTTCTCCTGTTATTTTTAAAGAATTTGCTAATTTTACTATTAAATCTGCACTTTGTTGACGAATTTTCATATTTTTATTATTAAATCTCCATTGAATTGTAGAACATATATTTGTAATATATGGTTTTATTCTAAATCCTAAACTATTAACTACTGTACCAAAACATGTTAAAAATATATTATTAGCTGAATTATAATTTGATGAAGGTGTTAAATCTGATGTTTGTTGAGTAAAACAAAAAATTAATCCGTCAATTAATAATTGTTCTAATCTTTTATCAATATCACTAACTCCTAGTAATTGAATTATATTATTAATTGCTTCCAATGTCATTTTTCTTAAAACTTCATTTTCATCTTTTAAATTAGTAATAATTTTACTTAAAACTTCAGCACCTTGAATTTTCTTAGCAATTTCTAAAGTAGCTTCAATAACAACTTTATAATTTTTTCTATCTAATGCTAATCTCCTATTCCAAAAGCAATTAAAGAATTCATCAAAGACATTTTCTCTAACATATTTAGCTTCAACTCCTTCTGAACTTAAGCATTGGATAAGAACTTTTAAAATGATTTTTTTCATATAATCATCAGGATTATTAAAATCTCTTTTTAAAATAGGAATAACTAACTTAGAAACTTTAGCAGCAATATCACCATTCATTAAAGGTATAATAGCACCAACAGCTTTAAAATAAGCAGCTAATATTTTTCCTTTATATTGTTTAATTCCATCAAGAAGAGGTCTAATAACATTTTTAAAAGCATCAATTCCATAAGGATAACTTGCTTCAGCAAGTGCACTGATAGCAAGAGCAGTGAAAGTTCTAATTTTTTGTTGTTCATCCTTTAATCCATTTCCAATAATATTAACTAAACTAGTTAAATGAGGTAGAACAGCACATCCCATTAAAATCGCAATTTGTTGAATTATTTTAATTCCAGTATCTCTAGCTAACCAACTTTTCTTTGTTTCACAAATTGCTTTTAAAAAAGGTAAAATAGCATTTAAACCAAGAGAAGAAGCAACAACAGCAAAAGCTTTTGAAGTGACTAATCTAATATTTTCATCTGGAGAATCAATATCAGGTCTCATAACAGAAATCATTGTAGCTAAACCAGCACTTTTAGTTAAATTAGATATAATCTCTCTTCCTTCAATTCTAGCATATGAATTTTCATCTGTTAACATTGGCATTACTGTAATTAATATTTTATGTGCATAAGGAGCTACTTGAGTATCTAATTTAAATAATATTCTATCAATTACTTTCACCAATAAATGACGTTCTTGATCTTCTAAAGAAGGAGACATCATTAATGGTATTATTTGGTTAAATAAAGGTCCAGCTCCAAATTCTCTTGATTTTTCTGTTATTTGACGTAAAGCACTTTTACGAATTGGAGGAGAACCATTTTTTATTTTTAATAATAAAGTTAATATATTTCTTTCTTTCTTCTCATCTGATGATAATGTTGATTCATCTACTTCGTTTAATATACTTCCAAATATTTTCATATCTTCTTCTTTTAAACCTGAATAATCTTTTTTATCTATTTTCTCATTTTCTGGAATTTGATAAAAATTTTCTTTGTTTGAATTATTATTATTTGATTTTTTTAATTCAGATATATTATTTAATAATTCTTGAAATTTTTGAGGTATTGGAACTATTTCATAACCGTCTTTTTGAGATGGTAAAACTTTATTTATTTCTTCGTCTGTTAAAGGAGCATTTCTTTCTAAAATTTCTTTATCAATTTTCATTGATTCTAAATTATCTAAAGTTGATTTTATTTCTGAAAAATTATTCATTGGTTTATTATAATTTTCATTTAAAGGAGTTTTCATATTTATTATATTTTTAATGTTTGGAGTTGGAGTTGATAATAAAAAATTTTCTTTTGACATTAAAGGTGTTTCATCTAAATTATTTTTATTTTGAATTTGTTCTGGTGTTGGAGTCACATCTAAATAATTTTTTGAATTAGAATTTAATATAGGTGTTTCATCTAAATCCCAACGAGACATTCTTTTATTTTTTTTATTTTCTTCTTCTTCTAATTTATCCCATTCACTTTTTTTATTATTTTTCATTTCTTTTTTTTGCTTTTGTAATAATTCCATTTTTTCAATTTCTCTTTGTTGTTCAAGCATTATATCTTTATATGTTCTTTCTGAATTTGAATTATTTTTTGGATTCAAAGAATCTTTTCTTTCTGGAGATGGTTCTCGAAATCTTTTATTTTGTAATATTTTTTCTCTTGATGATATTGGCTGACGGAATTGATTTGGTTGAGAATTTTCATCTTTTGTTTCTTCTAAATTTATTTCATTATATACTTCTTTTGGAGCCGTATATGTCTTATGTGGAATTGGATTTTTGAAATTTTGATTTTCTGACATTTATATTTTTTATCTTATTTTTAATTACTAATAAATTAAGTATTTTTTTTCAATTATAATCATTTTTAAAATATTATTTAATTAAGAATTAATAAACTTAAAATTTTTTAATAAATAAATATATTTAATTTTGGTATGATTGAAAAAGATAATCAGATAGAAAATTTATCAATAAATAAAGAAAAATCTCTTGAAATAAAAGCAAATAGAAAAATAATGAATTCGCTTTTAAAAAATTTATCTTCAATGCGTGGTTCAACATATGAAGAACTAATAAAATATGTAAGTGATTATTTAACAAATAATTCAAATGATATATGTGAAATATATGATGAAGAAAGAAATACTTTAGCGCATTTTTTAACTTCAGATGAAAAAGATGAACAATTAAAAATTATATGTGACTCATATTATTTATTATTAGATGATAAAGATATTTTTTTTCATTGGTTTATGTTAGAAAATAAAGAAGATTTAACAATTTTAGATATAGCTTGTCAAAAAGGAAATAAAACAATAATAAAATATCTTTTTTCAATTTTATCAAAAACAGATGAATCAAAATTACGTTTAACAGAAAAGAGAAATTCAATATTTCATAACAGCGCAAAGAAAAATCAATGTTATCCTATAATATTTTTTTATGAAAAATTACAAAAATTTTTTCCTCAAATAAAAATAATAGATATAAGTAATAAATTTAATATAACTCCACTTCATTATGCATGTTATTATAAATCAAAAAATGCAATAGATTTATTATTAGATCTCGGAGCTGATATAAATGCAAAAGATATTGATGGAAAAACTGTTTTATCTTATGCTGTTACTTCTGGTTCAGAAAGAATTATAAAAAAATTATTAATGAGAGGAGCTGATAAAGAAATTAAAGATGAAAATGGAAAAAAATGTATTGATTTAGCTATTGAAAATAATAATATTGAAATTATCAATTTATTACAAAATCAAAATTGCTTTTCTAGAAATTTTTGTGGAAAAATTGAATATGGAAATTTAAGAGGAATTAGATATGATTATTCTTTAATTTATTGTTTTTTAATTTATATTATTTTTATACTTATTTTTGTTATTAGAATTAGTTTTTCTTTAAAAAAAATTAATGATGATTTTTCAAAGGATAATATATTAATTCTTGGAATTGTATTTTTTATTCTTTCTATCTTTAGTTTTTTCTTTTCTTTAAGTTTTACAATGTATTTCCTTTGTTGTCAAAAGAAAAAAAAGAAAAAAAATTATCAAAAAAAATCTTTAATAACTTTATTTGAAGAAAATCAAAATTTAAATATATGTGTTAAATGTAAAAGAGTAATGAAAAATGAAACAGTACATTGTTTAGTTTGTGGTATATGTATTGATAAATGGGATCATCATTGTTTTTGGTTAAATACTTGTATTCATAAAGAAACTAAACAAAAATTTAGATTATTTTATGTTAGTATTATATCAACTTTAATCTTTAATACTTTATTGGGAATTGATTTAATTTTTTTTTCTTTTAAAGAACATGATATTCCACAAAAATTTTTTGGGAAATTTAAAATTATTGATCAAGATAAATTATTTAAAATCATGAGTATTTTGTATACTATTATTTTTTGCTTTCCATTATTAATGAATATTATTATTCCTTCTTGTTCTAAAGGAAAATCAAAACAAAAAATAGAAGAAACAAATTTATCCGATTTTGAAACAAGATTTTTAAATCCATCAACTGATTCAATAGAATCTATATAATTATAATAAATAGAAAAATATTATTTATAATATATAATTATAGTAAATTATATAATTAAAAAAAAATTTTTCAAAAAAAAAAAATAATTATATATATAAAAAAAAAATGAGTAAAAAAGGAATTCAAATAGCTCAAACTTCAAACACACAAGAAATAGACTATGATGAATTATCACAAGAAATATTTACAGAACAAAATCGTGTAAGAGTAGATCCCTCATCATACATAGAAAAATTAGAAAGAGCTAAGAATTTTTTTCGCGATAAAATATTTCGTCATCCAGCGGAAATTCCAATAGAAACATACGAAGGAGTAGAAGGAATAACAAACGCAATAGAATTTTTAAAAAATCAAGAATCACTTCCTGAATTACAATATTCAGAAGAATTAAGTAAAGCAGCAAAAGATCATGCAAATGATATTGGTTCTAAAGGACTTTCATCACATGAAGGAAGTGATGGAAATGGGATTTGTGAAAGAGTTGAAAAATATATTGAATGGGATGGTGCTATTGCTGAAAATTTAGATTTTTGTTATAAATTCGCTGAAAATATTGTTATGAATTTAATTATTGATGATGGTTCTAAAGAAAAACATCAAAGAAGTCATTTATTTAATAAAGATTTTAATTTTTGTGGTGTTGGATGTGATAAACATAAAAGCTTTAAAATATGCTCTGTTATTATTTATGCTAAAGGATTACATCCTATTGGTGAAGAACCACCTGATGTTGTTAATTCTGTTCAGGATTATATTGAGAAAACTATGGGCAAAGATAGAAAAATTAAAAATGCTTTTCAAAATGAAGATCCTGATGCTCCTGATAATACTGTTAGTGTTAAAATTGTTAAGTTGAATAAAGTTATTAATGGTAAGGAAAAACATATTACTAGAAAAATTTATGTTTTAGATGATGGGAAACAACATATTGTTGAAATTGAAGATAAGGAGTAAATTTTATGTTTTGTGAGAATGGAGTTTTTTTTATTTAATAATTTTAGTTTTTTTTTTTACTTTTTTTTTTGATTTTTTTTTATTTAAATAACTTTTTGAACTATTGATTTTTTTAATAAATTTATTTTTTTTTGGATGAAATTTGAAAGAATTTTTTTATATAAACGTGTTTTTAATTTAAATTTTAAATTATAAAAAATTAAATAATAATATAATAATATAAATAATATAAATCTTAAATAATAAATGAAAAAAAAACATATTTAAAAAAATGGAATCTAAAATAGAAAATAAAGAGTATTCCAATTTACTATTATTCCCATGTCCCATAGAAAAATATTCAGAATATTTTATCACAGTATCATCTATAAATTCTGAAGAATCATTTTTATCAATATATAAATTAACATCACAAATAGAGAAAAATAATATAAAACAATTAAAAAAAATACCAATTACAGAAAAATTCACTTCAGTATCATGGACATCATTTAAAAGTGAAATAAAAGGTAATTCTTTTGGTTTTTTAATAGGAGGTCATTCAAATGGTTCAATTTCATTATGGAATATAGAAACAATATTAGAAAATTTAGATGAGAATCCAGAAGAAAATTTAGGTTGTATTTATAATGAAAATTTATTATCTAATTCAATAAATGTTATTTCAGTTAATAATGAAAAAAATAATTTATTTGCAGTTGGTAATGAAAATATATCAATTATATCAATTGATGAAAAATACTCTTGTTCTATTTTTTTAAAGTGTGAAATACCAAATAAAACAAATGAAGAATTTGTTTCTTTAGATTGGAATCCAAAAGTAAATTATATTTTAGCATCGGGAACAAATAAAGGAATGACTTATATTTTTGATACGAAAAAACAAAAATTATTTTTATCAATATCAGAACAATCACTTTTAAATAATAATGAAGAAAATGAAAAAGAGAATTTAAAAACAAATATAATTTGGTATAATGATGGTGCACAAATTATTATTTCATATGAAGACTCTGAATATAATTATATGTTACAATATCATATGAAACAACCTAAAATTCCTTCTGCTTTATTTGAAAATGGACATAATAATACTATTTTATTTTTAGATAAAAATAAATTTGATAAAAATTTTTTACTTACTTTAGGAAAAGATAATTTTGTTATTTGTTGGAATATAAAAAGTAAAAAAATTATTGATAAAATAAAATTAAAATGCGATTCTTTACAAGTTTTTTGGTGTGGTAAAGTTAAAGATTGTTTTATTTATTTAGGTAATGATAATCAAATTTATTATGATAGGATTAATTTTACAAAAGATGATAATTTAAATAATTTATTTGAAAATAATAATATTCCTAATTGGATGTTTCCAATTGGAGGTTTATCTTTTTCTTTTGATGGTAAATTATATAAATTTTCAAAACAAGAAAATAATATTATTAAAATATTAAAAATAAAAAAAGATGATAATTTGAATAATAGAATAAACAATTTTTGTTCTAAAATTGATAATAATGAATCAATAACTTCACTTTTAGAAGAGAAAATAAATTCAAATTTAAAAAATGATAGACATACAAATAAAACTTTATTTTATATTTCATTAAAGGGAATTTTAATAAATGATGAAAAATTAATATTTAATGAAATGGGATTAGATAAAGAAAAATTATTAAAAGAAATAGATAAATCTTTAGGTAAAAAAAATAAAAAAGAAAAAATACCTCAATCATATATTCCAATAATTGAAGATGATGAAAATGAAAATGTAGAATCAATATTTGATAATGAACCAATTCAAACAATAAAAAAAACTTCTTTATTAAATGAAGATGATGAAGAAGAAAAAATAATAAATGAAAATTATCAAAGAAATACAAATTGGAATGTTGGAAATGAAAAATTAATAAAAAATAGTTTATTATTAGGAGAATTAGAAAGTGCAGTTGAATTATTATTTAGAAATGAAAGATATTCTGAAGGTTTAATTATTGCTTCTTTAGATAATAATTTATTTAATAAAGCAAAAGAAGATTATTTTAAATTAAATAAAGATTTATTTGTTAAAAAATTTTTCCCTGCAATTATTGATAATAATTTTGAATTAATGCTTAAATTTGGATTAAATGAATGGAAAGAATATTTATTTTATGCAAAGAATAATTTAGATAAAAATCAATTTGAAAATTTTTCTGAACAATTAGGAGATAAATTACATTTATTTCATAAAAAAGATATTTATCCTTCTTTAATTTGTTATTCTTTTTCAAGAAAAATTGATAAGATCTTAAATTTAATTTGTGATCATTATTTTAAAGAAATTAAAAATGAAAATAATAGAATTGAATTATTACAAAATGCATATGAAGATATTATGATATCATATATTGTTTTTAAAAGTGATTTAAATGGAAATTTAAGTGATGATTGTAGAAAATTAATTTATGATTATGTTTTAGTTTTAGTTAAAGAAGGTTTTATTTTTTATGCTTTAAAAAATTTAAGTTATGTAAGAAATGATAATGATATTGAAATTGAAGAATTATATAATAGATTATATTTTAATTGTGATCAAGAAGATGTTAAATCTTTTTCTAAACCTAAAAATTTTTCAAATAACATTTTTGATAAATCTAAAAAGAGTAAATTAGATTTTAAAGATAAGAATAATATTTTAAAAAATGATAAAAATGAATTAAATAATGATAATATTATTAATGATTATTTTAAAGAAATTAAAAAAGAAGAACATAAAGAACTTCAAAAAGAAGATATTATTTTTCATAAGAAAATTCCTCCTCCAAAAAAATTTGTACCTCCAAAAAAAAATAAATAATCTATTATAAATTTTATTTTATTTTAAATATTTAATTTTAATATTTTTATTTTATTTATTTAAAGGTTTTTGATCAAATATAAATCTAGTATCAAAAAAATATTTATCAATAGCTTTTAATTCATAAGATAATTTATTTTCTTGACTATTAAAAAAAGTATTATTATTATCATTTTCGTGTTCTCTTAAAAATTTTTTAATATCTTTTTCAGTAATTTTCTTAATTCTATGATTAATATCTCTATAAGTAGTAATAGAAGATTCAATATTTTTTTTTCTGCACATTGGACAAGATAAATTATCATTATCCATAACACAACAAATTAAATGTAATTTATGACCACATTTAAATAATATTAAAAAGTCATTTTCTTTAAATTGATTTTCACAATGATCACATTTTTTAATATTATAATAATTACCTTCTGCTAAGATTTTATAATAAATTTTTAATTCACCACTTACTCTAAAAGAAATTAAATTTCTTACTAATTCAAATATTTTACTAAAATTAGTATAACCTTCTAACATTTGCATTAAAATTGGTTTAAATTCTTTAAATTCAACTTCTTTATTATTTATAGTAACATATTCAACAATTTTTTTGATACCAACATAAATATACATTTTTTCAAAAACTTTTTGTATATCATCAATAACAATTTTATCTAAATTTTTCAAATTAATATCATTCATACTTTCAGGATTAATATTTTTAACTTTATTTCTATATTCATAACATAATTTAACTAAACCAAACCACATATCTTCATTTTCTTGTTCTTCACTATGTGCATTTTCACAAATATTAATTGAACGATCTAAATTATTATCATGAATAGTAGTTAATTCTGTTAAAATAGTTAAATTATTTTGTTTAAAACAATCAATTATTTTATCATAATCTTCACATAATTCTTTATTACTTAAATCTAAAGCTTCTTTTATATTATCTTGTCTCATATATAAAAAAATAGCAGCATCATTTACATTATTTGAAAGACATTTTTCTAAACATTCATCTGGATATGATACTCTTTCTTTTAAATTTTTTAATATTTCATTTGTTCTATTGCATTCACATAATAAGTCAATGTGAGTATTTAGTAATGTGTGATATATTAATATTTCTTCTTCTTCTGTTGGTAAATTGTTATCTTTGTAATTTTCTAATACTCCTTCTATGTAATTTAATTCTATTTCTTTGTCTTCTGATAATTTTTGTAATACTTTTATATGATCGTTTTCAAAGAATTTTTCTATTAATTCTTGAAATTTTTGTATATTTAACTTTGATAATATTATAAATCTTTTGTAAATTTCTTCTTTGAATTCTTTATATTTTTTCATTTTTTCTTTTTTAAAATTTTTTAATACTTCATTAATAAATGAAAATGTTTTTTCTATTTTATCTATGTCATTATATTCTGATAAATATATATCCAAACATTCAACATATCTTTCTAATAATTCTAATAAATATATTTTTACTAATATAAATGAAGTTTTTTCTGTTGAGTTTAATAATTCTTCTAATTCATTTTTTTTTAAATTCTTTTTACTTTTTATCATTTCATTTAAAATTTTTGATAATCTTTTTATTTCATCATAGTTTAAAACTTTATTTCTAAAACCAAAATCATCTTTTTCATTTGTAAATTCATTAACTTTTGTTTCAATACTTAAAATATATTTTGAAGTCTCCATAATAATTTCATTTGATATTTTTTCTAATTTTGAAGCAATTTTACAGATAAATTCATATAAATCATTTTTAATCGATATTTTATTTAATTCTTTTGCCCTATCAATTATTATATCAATTGTTAAAAGTAAACTTGCATGATCAACTTCTTTTTCTTTATAAATTATACCTTCAAATAATTTTTTATCATATTCTATTGATTTAATTGATTTTAAAGCTTCTTCTTTTAAAAATAATTTTGTTAAAATTGTAAATAAAGAAAGTGAATCAAACTTTAATAATTCATCTAAAATTTGTTTTTTTAAAAGCCATAAAAATATTAATTTTATTGAATTTTCATATTTTTCTTTTTCAATTTCTATATTTGTAATAAATTTTTTCCCTTCTATACATAAATTAATATACCATAATAATTTATCTCCAATATATTGTTTACTTACTTCTAATTGAGATATTGGAATATTTTCTAAAGATTCTTCATAAGAAATAAATTTATCTTCTTCAATTAAATTTGCATTTTTATACATATCATAAATTTTTAAAATTCCTTCATAATAATTTCCTTCATTCTCATTCATATAAATATAAATTAAAGGAGTTATTAATGTATTTTCAATACATTTATTCTTTATTTCTTTATTACAAATTGAATTAATATTTAAATTAATTAAAATTTGTGACAAAATATGAAATCTTTTATTTTCAATATATATATCAACAATTTTCTTAACAGTATCAATATCTAAATTTTTATTTTTTAATTTCCCACACAAAATAAAAGGTTCAAATTTTTCAATAAAATTTCTCCCAAAACCTCTATTATTAAAAATAGGTTGTATTTGATGTAATAAATAATTCAATTCATTCATTTCAATACAAAACTCAATACAAATAATCATACATTTATTAATATTATCATTATAAATATCATTATTATTATCATTTTTAATTGAATTAGTACTCATAACAACATATTGTAAAATAGAAGCTTTTAAAATATATGAAACTCTTACTTTTCTTCCTTCTTCATCAATTGGAATATCTGCAAGAGTAATATTTTTTCCATGATAAATATCTAATCCTAATACTAAAATATCCATCCATTCTCCTTTTTGTTGTAAATTATTTAAACATTGTTCCCAATTTAATAATTTAGCATAATAAAATGTAGTAGATGATAAAAAATATAAAGTTTTCATTTGACTTAATATTAAATTATAGTAAGTTGTTAATTGTAATTTTTTATCGTTATTCAAATTGTCAGGAATAATTGATTGAAATAATACATTTTCTTTTAAAGAAATTCCTTCTTCTAATTCAGGTTTATAGATATTATTTGATTGAGGAACAGGATTACCATTTGAATTAAATAATACTTTATCAGGAGTTAATAAACTAGAATTGATTATTTTAAATTTTTTATTCATATCAAATAAATAAATAACAGAATTTGATAAAAAACCCATTCTCAAAATTGGAGAATAATTAATATAATGACCAACTAAATTTAATTTTTGTGGTCCATTATTATCAAATTTCATAACATAAATATTGATAATTTTTTCCCAAGAAATTGAAACTAATCTATAAATTTTATTAATATCAATATTATTATTAGTTGCAATAGGATTTGGATCAAAGTTTTCATTATCTAAATTTTTATTAGGAAAATTTCTTGGTATATAACCTAAACCAAAAGAAACATCTGGAATATAAGATTTATTTAAATAAGTTGGTTTTTTTAATTCATATAATTTTTTTAAATCTGGTTCTAATTGATATATTAAAACATATTCAGTACATCCTAAAGCAACAATTTCACAATTATTTTCAATAATATAAGGATATTTTTTTTTTTCTTCTTTTGAAAATTTTAAATTTTCAATTAAAAAAAAAGGAACTTTATATTGTAAAATATTAACAACTTCAACACTAGTAGTAAAAAAAAAAGTATCTGAAATAGTTATTCTATTAACATTTCCTTTAATATCACTTGATATAAATTCCCATGAACCATCATCAATTTGTAAAAATTTAATTGATAAAATAGAATATCCATTATGTTCTTCTTTTAATAATTTTTTACATTTTCCATTTGATAAATCCCAAAGTGAAATATAACCATTACTATAACCACTTATTAAATAAGTAATTTTATCTGAAATATCCATACATAATACTTTTTTTTCTTTTGAATTTTGAATTTCTGAATTTATTAAATTTTTATATTCAAATCCTTTTTCACAAGAATACATTTTTATTTTTCCTATATTATTTCCTGTGAAAATTATATCATCTTTTACTGCTATTGATGTAATTATATTTCCGTCTTTATAAAAACGAGAACTTAATGTTGTTTTTGGTATAAATTGAAGTACTTCTAATTTTTTTTGTAATGTTTGATTTTTATAATTTGATAATTGAAATACTTTTTCATTTTTTTCTAATTTTGAATCTATATATTCTGTTTCCATATAATTTATAAAATCAATAGAATTTTTACATTTTTCAATTTTAGGATTTTTTTTTTTAATTTTATCATTTTTTTCTAAAATTTCTTCTTTATAATTTAACATATTATTTAAATTTTGATCTAAATTTGAAATTTCTATTTTATCAATTTCTTTTAATTCTTCTTCATTTGTTTGTAAAAAATCTAAATTATTACTTGATATAGTATTTTCATTTTTACCATATATTAAATCTTCAGTTTCTTTTAATATTTGATCAGCATTTATTTCTGTATTAGTTACTAATCCTTGGGGGATAGAATTTAAAATTGCATCTACATCACTTAAATTATAATTTTCATTATCTCCCATATGAATTTTTTAATCTTAAATTAAATATAAAATAATATTTTTATTTTTAAAAAAAATAAATTAAAAAAAAAATTATTTCCTTCATTTTTTTATTATTTTAAAATAATATTCAAAAAACTCTAAAAAAAAAATATACTATCTTTCATAAACTCAAATATTAATTTTAAAAATAAATTAAAACAGAATACAACTTTTTTTATTTTTGCATTTTATCTTCAAGTTCTTTTTTTTTTCTTTCAGCCTCTTCTCTTTTTTTTTCTTTATACATATTTAATCTTTCTTCAGGTGATTTTTTTAAAACAGAAGAACTTTTAATCATATCCATTTTTTTTCTAAAAGCAGGAAGATTATTTTCAAGAGTTAATTGATTAAGAACAATTTTTTCACCTGCATTAATTCTTTTTAAATCTGAAAGAGAATCTTTATTAACTCCTTTTTTTAAAATTTCATTTTGTTCTGCTAAAATAAATTGTCTAAATTCATCATTTTCTGCTTCAATTTCTTCTTTATTTTTCTTACATTTATCTAAATATTCTTTTCTTCTTTTTTGATCTTTTTCTATTTTTTCATTTCTTTCTTTTTCATTTTCTTTTCTTTTTTTTTCCATTCCTGCTAATTTTTTCATTAGTAATTTTCTCCTTTTATCTGCTTCTCTTTCTAATTCTTCTAATCTTTCTTTTTTTTCTTGAAGTTTATTTCCTCTATCTTTTTTTTTTTGTTTATTCATTTTTGATTGTTCTTTTCTATGCCAATACTATATTTTCAAATTATTTTTAAAAAAAAAATGTATTTTTTTAAATAAAAATATTTTACTATTGCACAATATTTTCTAAATGCTTTATCTTGATTATCTTTTAAAATTTTTTCATTTTCTTCATTTAATTTTTCCACATTTGTATTATGTCTAATTTCACTTTGAACAAGTTTTTTAACATTTTTATCATGTAAATCATTTTGATAATCATTATATCTATCAATAAAATGTTGCACTAAAAAAAATTTAAAAAAATTTAAAATTACTTTTTTCTTCATTTTGACTTTGAAAAACTTTTCTTTTTTCTTCAATTTCTCCTTGAAATTTTTCAACATTATCTCTTGCATTTTTTTCTCTTTCCATTAAAATTGCCATATTTTTATTTCTCAAAGCCATTTTTTCTTTATTTGAATTTTCTAATAAAGTCATTAAAAGTTGTTCTTTTTTTTTTAATTTTTTTAATAAAGCTGCATTTTTTTTTTTATATGTCTCTTCTCTTAATTCTTTCATTTTTTCTATAGTTTCATTATATCTTTTTCCTTCATCTTCCCATTTTTTTCTTATTTTTCGAAGATGATTTTCATGACGTGCAGACATTTCAAAATCTGTCATCATTTTGTTATAGTCAAAATCATTTATTTTTTGAGCTTCATTTACTTCTAATATTAATTCTTTTGCTTCCTATATTTTTTTAGTTTTTTTATTTTTACTGGGTCGATTTCTGACATTTTTAGTTTTAATTATTGTTTTTTAAGTTATTTTTTTTATTTATTATATTTTTATTTTATTTATTTTTTAATATTTTATTATATTATTTATTTAATAATAAAAAAAGAGAAATGTTAAAAAATGGTATTGATATATTTTATTATTATGAAAGTATATGGAATACCAGTTCTTTCATAATAAATTATTTAGATAAAAAAATAGGATATTTAATAAAATATTTTGTAATTAGTGAATTAATAAAACAAAAAGATTATTTATCAAAACAAAATAAAGAAGCTCTTATTTCATATATTCAAAATGTAAAAGAAATAAAAAATTCATCATCAGATGATGAATTATTAATTACTTATGATTATTATATTAATTTTGTACAAAATATATATAATATAGTATATAAGGAAGATTTAGAAGGTAAAATTACATTACAAACGGCTCAAAAATTTATTTTAAGTGCTGATATGATTGAAGTGTTTAAAATTTTTAATCTTTTTGATTATCAATTACAAAGATTACAACAATTTTGTAGATATAAATCAAAGATTATTGATGATTTATTAAAAAAAGGAAAAAAACCTCCTTCAGGTGGTTTAAAAGATTTTATATATAATCCTGAAAATGATATGAAATATTTTATTCAGTTTAATAAATTGCAAAAAAGAAGAAATTCTGAAGATAATAATTTTATTTCACCTTTAAATAATAATATTATCTCAAATAATAACCAAAATATTAATAAAAATAATCAAATTAAAAATGATTTGGAGAAAAATGAATCTGATAATTTTGATGAAATTCCAAATGATCCTTATTCCTTAACTCAAAATAATAATCAAAATATAAACAATAACAATAATAATATTAATGAGAATAATATTTCTAATAATTATAAAGGTGAAGAAATTATTAATAATAAAAACATTTATGATAATAATATTAATACTGTTGATATTAATAAAATAAATAATGATATTAATAACATTGATATTAATTATAGTAATGATATTAATTATAATATTAATAATAATAATAATTCTTTTGATAATCAAGATATAGAAAATATAAGTTATATTCCTTTTGACCCTTCATCTAATGAGATGAGTTATTTAAATGATATGAGTTTATTAATAAATATTAATAATTTAAATAATTGTTGTGATTCACATAATAATGGTAATATAATTCAAAGAAGTAATACTGTTCCTCTTCAAAATATCAATACTTCGAATATATTATCAAAAATAGAAAATTATGATGAAAAAAATACAAATTTTTATAAAAATAATATTAACAATTTTAATAATAATAATTTTAATAAAAATAGTTATAATAACAATATCAATAAAATCAATAACAATAATAATAATCATAACAATAATCATAATAATAATATTAACAATATTACTAAACCAAATGATTTTTATCTTTATAATATTCCATCATTAAGTACAAGTAGTTCTACAAAAAAAATGTATATAAATAAGTCTGATGAGTCAAATAATAATCAATATTCTTTAGACAAAAATTTAATAAATCATAAAAAAAATGAAATAATAATAAACAATAAAAAAGCAATAGAAGATTTAAAATATAAATCAATTGATACAACAATTAAAATATTACAAAATTCAATATCATTATTAAAAAAATTTCCAAAAACAAAATAAATAAAATAAACAATTTAAAAAAATCCAATTATTAATTATTAAATTAAAAAAAATATATTTAATTATGTCTTTAAAGACTCTAATTCCATTAATAATATTTCTTTCAATAATCTCATATTCAAATTCTTTATACAGAGCATTTTATTTAAACAGAGAAAAATGTTATATAGATAATTATTATAGTGAAATGAATGTAATAATGCAATTAAAAATATTAGACACAGATTTAAATTTTAAACCATCAAAAGATGATAGATTTATAATAAAAATATACGATAATAAAATAGGAAATCCAATTCAAATTTTTCAAACTGCAAAACAAAAAGCAAAATTTTCATATTCAATAAGTAAAAGTGGAAGATATATGATTTGTGTTTCAACAAATGATAAAAATTTATTTAATAAAAAAAAATATATAAAATTAAGTTTTATAATTGATACTTCTGAAGATATTGTTGGAGATGCAAATGAAGTTGCAAAAATGAAAGATTTCCAAATTGTTGATGATAAAGTTAAAAAATTAATTAAAAAAGCAGAAAATATTGAAAATATGCAAAAATATCAAATTAAAAATGAAGATGAGTTTGCACAAAATCAAATGAAATCATCTCAAACTTTAGTATTTGTTACTATTATTCAATTAATTATTTGTGTTATTATTGGAATTTATCATTTCTTTTCTATGAAAAAAATATTTAAACAAAAAATGTGGTCACCTTTTTAAAAAAAATAAAAGAATTTTTTATATATTTTTTGATTAAAAAGTTTTTATTTATATAACAATAACTTCTTTTTTTAGATTTATTTTAAATTTTATAATATAATAAATTTTTTTATTTAATAGTATTATGTTATTATCAATAGTAATTAATTTTATATTTAATATTTCCTTCTCTTTTATATATAAAAAGAAGGATTTTATACATTTTTTATATTTGTTATTTAAATATTAATTTCCTTATTTTATCATTACACACTAAATATTATTATTAGAATTTTTAATATTTGCAAAATTTTCAAACTTGTTAATTATTACATCAGAACCTTCATTTCTTTGAATAGAACCAGTAATTTCATTATCGAATTCTTTTTCTTTATCAGTAAAAGTATTTTTTTTAGGATTAATAATATGTGAAGAAATATTTTTATCAGAATAATTATTATTAATTTGAAAATAAACTTCATTTTGGAAAATTTTATCTTCAATAGTATTTAAAGTCAATTGAATACCTGAATTTTTTTTAGAAAAATTTTTTTTATTTTCTTTTGAATTATCATCAATATTTTCAAAATTTTTTTTTATATTATCTGAACTTTCTTTTTTCATTAAACCTCTTGCAGAAGGATGATTTTCAAAAGGTATTACTGGATTTAAAGACAATAATCCATTTATTGTTGTAGGAGATGTTAATTTCCTTTGAGGATTTGTTATGTTTAATTTATTCATATTTGTTTTAATGTTTTTTTATATTATTATATTTTTATATTTTATTATTCTTTTTTTTTAAATTTTTATGATTTGGTTTTTAAATTGTTTTTATTAATTATTTTTCTTTTTGTTTTATTTTTTTTATTTCTGTTAAAGGGAAAATTTAAATTTTTGTTTTATTTATTTAAAAATTTTTCATAATTATATAATAATTACATAATTTCTCCATTAAAAAAAATAAATTCACCAAATAAATGATAAAAATAGTATTTATAAAAATTTAAATTAATTTTTAAAATTAAAATGAAATGGATAACTTTAAAAATGCATATGTTACCAGTAATATTTCAAGAAATAGATTTTGTAACAGAACAATATATAAACCTATTAAACACAATTCGTAAATCAAATACAAATGAAGTTAATTTTCTTCGTAATAATGCAAAAGAAAAAGAAAATAAAATAAAAGAATTTAACGAACTAAGAGAAAACATAACAAAAAGAATAAATGAATTAGAAGATTTTTATGAAGATAATATAGAAGATATAAGAGTAAATAATTTTGAAAAAGCAAGATTACGTTTAAAAAAATTATTAATGTATGATGTTGATACAATAAATAAAATAGAAAATTCTACAAATCAAATAAATATATTTATTAATAATCCAGAACAATCAATTGCTCCTTTAACAGAAGAAAAAAAAAAGAAAATATTTGAAAATAGTTTACCAAATGAAAAAATAGCACAAATTCAAGCTGCACAAGCTTTAGTTGAAGCTGAAAAAGAGAGAATGAGACAAAATGAAATTAAAATGAATAATCAAAAAAAAACAAGTAATAATAAAAATAATGTTAGAGTTGATAAAAATAAAAGCTCTTCAATGCCAAAAAAATATAATAAAGTTGATAAAATTAATATGGAAAGTTCTTATATGAAACCTCTTAATAAAAATAGAAAAAGTAAAAATTTTGATAATAGTTTTTCAAGAAATGATATTGATTTTAATCTTCAAAATAATTATAATAATGAAAAAGCAATTGAGTAAGTTTTTATATTTTTTTATTTTATTTTTTAGTTTGAGTGAATTTAGTAAATGTAAAGAAATTATTTTTAAAATAAGATTAAATGAAAATGAATATAAAAATTTAATGAAAGAAAAAAGTAAAAAAAATAGTGTTAAATCTTTTAAAAAATGAAAAAGAAAATTTGTAAAAATAATTTTTTTAGTTGTAACAAAAAAAATAATATTTTTTTAATTAATAAAATTAATATAGGAAATTTAAATTGAATATAAACTTTTTAAAAATGATTTGTTTTAGAACGTAAAATATTATCTTTTTCATTAATAGAAAAAATTGATACTTCTTCTCTATTATCATTAATTAAAATTTCTTTATCTTGATTTAATATTTTTAAATATGATTTTGGATAAAAAGATTTTTCTTCAACATTTAATCCTTCAAATAAATTTTTATTTTTATTATTAATATTATTTGGGCTAATTTCTAAAATATATCTTTTTTTATTTTTATCTAATTCAAGTACTTTAAATAAAATAATATCCCCAAGAGAATAATTTTGTTTTAATAAACTAACATTTTTTTGTTCAATAACAATTCCAATATAACCAATATTTAATTGAATATAGACACAATAATTTTGAAAATTTCTAAAAAATAAAATAAATAAAAATTATACTTAATCAACCCTTGAATTTCAGTTCCTCTTTGAATATTAGTTTTATTAAAATTCTTAATTTTCAAATTAATATTAACATATTTTAAGTATTTTTTACATTCATCAAAAATATTTTGAACACTAATATTCTTAATTATTTTCCTATCAACATTAGAACAAATAATATTATATATTTTAGGTAAATAAATAACATCATTTCCAGCATAAAAATTTAACTTTTCATTAATAGGTCTTTCTTTCCATAAATAAGGATTAATAGACATTAAATTATGCATTTCTCCTTTTATTTCATATTCAACTCCACAATATTCTTTTATTAACATTGCTAATGATATTGAAGGATTTTTTGAAAAATTATAATTAAATGTATCATTTGATATCATTCTATGTGCAATTTGAGTATCAAAAATTCCTTTTATTTCTTTTATATGGCATGAATTATATAAAATTGAAACATCTTCAATACAATCATGGAATACTTTTATAATTTTTGGCCTTGAAAATAACTATAAAATATAATAAGTTATAAATTTTTTTTATTTTTTTTTATTTTTACTTCTTTTAATTTTAATTCTTTGTAATTCATTACACACATATCAAAAATAAATGCTTGATCATTATATGCTATCTTTCAAATTTTAAATTATAAAATGTATATTTTTTTTTATTTACTTGGATTAAACATAATATACCAAATCTACTCATTTCAACTGCTGCTTCAATATCAATTCCAATTACTGCATATTCACTTTGTAAAATTTTATCTAATATTTCATTTGCTTTTTTTGAATCTGTTATTATTGGAAATTGTCTTGGATATTGGAAATTTTCGATTGGAAAATTGTCCATAGAAGGTTTTTTAATATTTAAAAAAACATATTAATGTATAATAATATAAATTTAATTTTTTTTTAAATAATAATATTTTTTAATGGTTAAATATATTTATATATTATTTTATATATTACATTTATTTATATTTGAAATATATTTTTTTTATGTTTTTTTAATTGATTTACAATTAAATTTATAAAATTATTGTTTAATTAAATTTTAATTTACTTATTTAAATATTTTATTCACATTTATAATTTCATTTTTTATTTTTAATATATTTATAAATATGCTTTTTATAGGATTTTTTTGTAGATTAAGTGAAAATAAAAGTAAAAATTTAATAATAAGTTAAAAAAATAATTAACCAAATAAATAAATACTAAACAAACACTTAAATATGGATAAATAAAAATATTTTTTTTCATTTGATTAAATATCATCATCATCAAATTGATTATCAAATATTAAATTAAAATTTTTTTTATAACTTAAATAACTTCCATTATCAGAATTAAAAATATTTAAATTATCTTTAACATCATCAAAATTAATTTTTCTAACTAAAGATTCTAAATCATTTTGTAATATATCAAATTCATTTCCTTCAGTAGAATTATCTAAATTTTCAAATAAATTTTTTGAATATATACTATCCCTTTTAAATGTTGTATATTGTGTATTTTCAGTATTTTTAACATTTGAATGTTTTCCAATACTTAAATCTTTTTTTTCTTTACTATTTGAATTTTTTCTGAGGGGAATTTTTTTTGTTTTTAAATTTGATTTTGATTGTCTGTTATTACTATTATTTTTTAATTTATTTATTATTTTATTTGTTGGAATTCTATTTATTTTTTGAATACATTTTTTTTTATTTGATAAATTTCTATATGTTATTGAAGGTTTTCTTTGATGAAAACTATTTTCTTTTTTAACAATTGATTTATTATTAATATGATGTATAATTTTATCATTTACATTTTTTGAATTTTCTTTTTTTATATTTTTTACTTTTTTATTTTTTTTTCCATGTGATAAAGTCATTAATTTTCTATTAATTTTAGAAATATCTAATTTAATATTATGGTTTATTATTTTATCTTTTAAAGTTTTTTCTTTACTCATTTCTTTTTTATTGTAATTAAAACTAATTGCTTTAGTATGTTTATATGATTCTTCTCTTATTGAATTTTTAGCGGGAAATTTAATTTTCATTGTACTATTTTTGCATAAAAAATTATTTCTTAATGATAAATTTATAGGTTGATTTAATTGAGAATCTGTTGTATATAATATTGATAAAAGATTTGATATGGTTATTTTATTTTTTTCTTTTGTTGTATTTGGATTCAAAATTTGAATTTTATCACTTGTGATTTTATACATTGTTGATATACCATTTTGATTAATTTTATTTGTTTCATATGGGAAATTAATATTATATGGATTTGAGTATATTGATATGGAATATTTTTTATTTTTTGGTTTTGAATTTTTTGATTGAATGTTATTTGATTGATTAAATGAATTTAACATTTCAAAATTTTAATTATATATTTTTTTTATTTTAATATATTAAATATTATTTTAGATAAATTATAAAAATTGAAATGATAACTAAAAAGAAAAATGTAATTTATTATTGATTAAATAATAAAGAAAATGATTATAATATCTATTTATTTTTTATATATTTGGAAATGTATAAAACTAAAAAATTATTATAAATATATATATATTACCATTATTTCCTCTTATAAATAAATGTTTAAATTGTTTTATTTTTTCATTTGAATTATTTTCAAAAATTTCTTCTGAATTTTGAAGATAGATATTCATTGCACCATCTAAAGAAATTAATCTACCTTTATATTGTTCATTTGTTTGTAATTTAACAATGACTTCTTTACCAATATTACTTTGAAGAAATTCTTCTGGAGGAGCTATTTTTTCTAATTCTGACATATATAAATTTTTAAAACTAAATTTATTTTTTTTTTAATTTAAAATTTTGATAAATTTATAAAAAATTTTAAATGAGTAAAACAAGGATTTATGTATTATAGATTAACAATTTTAAAAAACATAAATTTTTAATAAAAAAAAATTATTTAATTGAAAAATTAGTGGTAAAATATAAAAAAATTTAGATAAATTATTTTTTCAATAATGAATAAAAATTTAAAGCTAAATTAATAATTATTTTGTTATTCATATTGATTTTGATAATAATTATTACTATCTCTATATCGATATGATTCTTGTTCATTTTTTTCAAATTCATCATTCTCATTTTTATTTTTATAACGATTTTTAGAATTCTCAATAATATTAACACTTTCATCTAGGATTTGAATTTGGATTAAACCATCATTTCCAATTTTACCATATTGTTTATGATATAAATACAATTTAATTTTATAAATTTGTGTTTTTATATTATTTTGATCTTTAAAATAAGCTTGCAATTTAATAGGAATTTTTTGATTTGGTTTTAATTCTTTTCCATTATTTATATATATATCTGAAATCATTAAATCTGAACCTTCTTTATCATATTGTATTTTTGCTTGTTCAGGTATAGAAACTTGTCCATTGTTTTTTAATTCAAAGGATAATGGAACTGATAATGTTTTTTTTACACTTGATTTTAATTTAGAAGGAATTCTTGGGCTAATTATAAATTCACATGATAAATGGTTTTTATTTATCTTTATTGATTCGTTCGGCGTTTCAATTTTACTTTTTTTTTTTGATTCAAAAGTATTATTTTTAAAATTATTTTTTGAGTTATTATTAATTTTAGTATTATAATTATCATTTGAATTATTAATACTTTTATTATTATTTAAATATTTACTATTAATACCACTATCACTGGTAATAAAATTATCATTATTCTCATATTCTTTATTATAAGTATCCGAATATTCAGTTCCAGAATTTTTGATATTAGATTTTTGAAAAGAATTTTGTTTTTTTTTTTCATAATTCATATTATTATCATTATTATCCATTGGAGTTCTATTCCTATTAATTGGTTTTTCATTTTCATAATTAAAATCATCATTACCTTTTGGAGTTTTTTTTCCTCTTTTTATTGGTTTTGGGGTATCTTCTATATCTTCGTGTTTTGAAACTTTAGAATTTAAAAAACTGTTTCTACTAGAATCTGTTATATTAATATCATCAATATTTAAAATTTGAGATTGTAAATCAGAAATATCATTTTGCATTTTTTTTTTATATGATTCAAATTTATTTTCTAAATCTTTCAATTTCTGTTCTGATTCTTCACATTTTTCTTTTAAATTGTTATTTTTTTGAGACAGACTACCTACAAATTTTTCTAATTCAGATATTTTTTTTAATAATAATAGATTAGAATCATTTGGAGTTGATTCATCAATAATGTTATTATCTTCACAATAAACTTCATTAATGTTTTCCTGAAAAAAGTATTTATAGAAATATTTATTATTTAAGATTTTTTTTTTTATATTGTTTGAATATATATAAAATTCTAAATAATCACCTCTTTCTTCTAGGTTAAATTCTTTTATAAATTTTGCAATAAAAGCATTATAATCATTTATCAAAGGTAATATTTTTTTTTCACCTTGGAAAAAACAATAAATTTCTTTATCTCCCATTTTATTTTGTCTATTTTACAAAATCTTAATATAAATAAATTTATTATATTTTTTTTATTTTTTTATTTTTTGAAAATAATTTAAAAAAATATGAACCTCTTAGATCAAAAATTAAAAGATAAATTAAAATTGTTTGATAATATCGATAAAGAATTAGAATCAAGTTCATTTAAATTAAATAAATCTCAAAATAAATTATTAAATAATTCTCAATCATCATCAAATATTATAAATGCTCAATTTAATCAAATATATTCAAATTTTTTAATGGGAAAAAAAAACAATAATAATAATTTATTATTAAATATAACATCAAATCATACATATAAAAATTCAATAGATACAAAAAAAACAAATTTAGAAACTTCAAGAACATCAAAAAGTATTTCAAAAAATTTAAGTAATTCAAATTCAAATTTAAATATTCCTAATAATAGTGGAAATAGACTTTATAATTATGGATTTTATTTAAAGAATAAATTAGAAAAAAGAAGAAGAAAAGAAGAGGAAAAAATACATAGTCAAATGACTCCAAAATTATATTATACAAAATCAAATAATATTTATAATAATAATAGTAATCTTTTAAACAATAATAATCATAGTTCAGATAATTTAACAAAGAAGAAAAATCATGAAAAAAATATTTATAATAATCAATATACTTATAGACCAAAATTAAATAAGAATAGTTTAAAAATTGCACAAAATTTAGAATCGTCATCAGAAAGATTAATAAGAAAAAGAAAAAAGAATAATAACTCAATTTCAAATAAAGAAAATAAACAATATTATAATAATATATATTTTGATTCTTCTCATTCAAGATCTCGTTCTAATTCAACTTCTCCTTCAAGTAATAATAAAAATCATTTGAAAAGATGTAATGATTTATATAATAAAGGAATTGAACAAATTTTAAAAAGAGAACAAATATATCAAGAAAGTAAATTAAAAAAAGAAGAAGAATATAAAAAATATTCTTTTAAACCAAAATTAAATAATAATAAATCAAATGTTGTAGAATTAAATTATATAAATAATTCATTTACTAAATCAAAAAGTAAAAATAATACAAAAAAAAATATAGAAAAGAAAATAAATGATATTTATAGAAAACAATATGATTGGAAAAGAAAATTAGAAAATAAAAATATGAAAAAAAGAGAAGATATAAATAAAGAAGAAATAAAACATTGTACATTTAAACCAGAAATTTCTCATTTAAATATTGAAAATGATGAAAAATTTATTTTAAAAAATTTACAACAAATGAATGATTATGTAATAAAAAGAAGAGATATAATTCAAAAGCAAAAAGAATATGAAGAATATAAGAATAAAAGATTAGGAAACAATTCTCAAAATTTTGTGATTAAAACAACAATCCCAAAAGAATTTGAATTTCAAACAAATAATAGAAGTAGATCACATAGTAAAGAAAGAGTAAATATAAATAATGAAAATAAAGTTTTAGGAAATAATAATTATGGAAGTAATGATAATGGTTATTGTTTTTTTAATAATAATATAAGTGGGAATAATTTTGATCAAAAAGATTTTATTGATGCTATTAATGAGTTGCATTGTAGGATTGATAATTTAAATATATAATTATATAAATTTTTTGTTTTTTTTTAAATATAAAATATATGAAATTTTTTTTTAATTTATTTAACATAATACTGGATAAATAATAATTAAATATTTAAAAATTTTAATGGATTCTAAAAATCAATTAATTAAAAACAAAAACCAACAAATAAATCAAGATTTAAGAAGTAAATCAATAGATGAGTTATTATATATTTATTTTAATATTGAAAAATATGTTTTTGATATGATGAAAGATGAAAAAGAAGAAAATTTACAATTAATAGAAGACTTAAGAAATAAAGTAAGAGAATTAGACCAAAATAAAGCTAGTTATAGAACAATTATAAATGAATTGAATCAATATAATCCTAAAATAAATGAAAAAGAAAAGGAAATTGAAGATTTATTAAATAAAAAAGATGAACTTAATCAAAAAAACACTAAAAAAAATTTAATTGAAAATATTAAACAAAAGATTAATGAAAATTATAAAAAACCAAAAGACCAAATTATCAAAGATTTTTTCCATAAAAAAATTACATTTGAAGAATATATGGACAAATTTAAGGAAGCAGCATTTAAATATTATTATTATAATTTAATGGCTCAACAAGTAGATAAAATATAAAAAAATAATCTTAAATAAAAATTAGAAATTAGTAATTTTAAAAAATATTAATTTTAATTAACTAATTGAAAAATACTTAAAAGATCAAAAAACAATTTTAAAACAAATATTATTTTTATATATTAAAAAATAAAAAAAAAAAAAATTTAAAAAAAAAAACCTTTAAAAAATCTATTCTTTATCTTCATCTTCTTCTTCTTCTCCTTCTTTAGGAATTGCAACATGCATTTCAACAATTTCTTTCTTATAAAAGTCTCCCAATTTCAAAAGTATACCAGCAGTAAATTTTCCATAATCATCATTAATTTGATTAAAATAAGTTTCTTTTTCATTTTCAAACTTACAAACAAAATCAACACATTCTAAAAAATTAGCTCTAAAATATCTATCGAAATTTTTATTAATACAAATAATTTTCAAATTATCAGAAATCATAGGCATAATAAGTGTTTTTTCAGAATAAAAATGTTCAAAAATTTGAGGTTTTGCTTTTTCTTTTTCTTCTTTTTTTTTTTTTTTCTAAAGCTTTTTTCAAAGCAGAAGAGCCAATACTTTTTTCAGGAATAGGATTTTCTTTTACATCTTTTTTATGAGGGTTTTCAATAGGATAAATTTCTTGTATTAAAACACAAATACATTCTAAAGGAATTTCATCAAAAGTCATATCTCTTTGTATAAATTGAACACATGATGAATCTGTTCCTTCTCTATATTTTTGAAGAAGTAAATTAAATATTTTAATATATGTTTCTTTTACTTTTTCTAATCCTACTTCATTACATGTATCAAAAAAGAAATTTAACATATCATCATTTATATATGTATTTTCTAAAAATTTTTCTAGTAATTGTTGATATTTTTTTTCATCTTCTATTTTAATTATATCTTCTATTACTTCTATATTTTCATCAAATTCTTTATATTGTTCTAAATCATCATTTTTATATATAAAAAATATTTGATGAGATTTTTCTATATATGTTTCTATTATTTTCTTTAGTTTTTCATCTGTTAAAAAATCTGGGATTAATTTATTTAACATTTCTAAATATAAAGCAAATTGTCCAATTGGTCCTCCTATTGTTGTTACACATTTTCTATCTTTCTTTTGATAATAACCATTTATATCAAAAATATTTTCTACATTTGTATCTTCTATCCATTCACTATCTACTACTAATTCTTCTTTTAATTTCTGACGAATACCATCCAATATTTTCTCATGTTTTCTTCTTGCTCTTTCTTCTTTTTTTCTTTGAATTTCATCTTCTTCTCTTTTTTTTAATATCTCACCTATTCTTTTATTTTCTTTTAATCTTTCTTTTTCTTTTAAAATTGCATTTTTATGTTTTTCTTTATTATTATTTAAATATTTATAAACTAACATCTCTTGTAATTTATCAACAACTTTATAATCATTCAAATTAAAGTTTTCTGCTAAATTCTGTAATTCTGGTAATAAATCTGTAAAAAAATCATTGTTTTGTGGATTTTTAAACACAGCTCTTTCAGTCAAAGCTTTTTTACTATCTTTCATTAATCTCGAAATATATTTTTTAGCAATAGTTCTTGATGATAATTTCATTTGGAAAATTTTAGTCATATTCAATCTTTTTAATTTATTTTCTTTTTTCATTTTCATATCATCATATCTTTTCTTTTCATTATCTTCAATATTATTAACACGATTTTGATCATCTAAATTATAATTTTTATACTTTTCTTGTTGTTCTTTAATTTCTTTAATTTCTTCTTCTTCTAAAACTTCTCTTCTAGAATCTTCTAAAGTTTTACTTAAAATAATATGAACAAGAGGTTCAACTTCAATATCAAAATTGAATAAATCACCATCTTCAACTTGAGTTTCAACATCAATTCCAGTTTTCTCAGGCCAAATTAAAGGTTCTTGTGGTTTTGGAGGTAATGGATCAGTTTGTATAATTTCTTCAAAAGTAATTGGTTTAGGCATTTCTGTAGTTGTTACTTTTTCTGTGAAAATACCAAATCCATCATAATTTGTATTTTTTGTTTTATTTTGATGATAATGTGTTTTACTCATTTGATTTTTATCAAAGGGAAAATTATTATTGTATGTTCTATTACTACGTTTTTTTATTGATGGAAGTTGACCTTTTTGAATATTTTGGTTTTCTGTGTAATTTGATGATGTTACGTATACTACTCCAAAATTGTGACCACGACGTAAACGAGGATCGGTTACGAAGTTGTAGGTTAGTTTGTTTGAAGGATATGCTGTTTTGTTTGGGATTACATTTGAACCAAAGTTAAAGGGAGATGACATTTTAAGTTATATTTTTTTATTTTTTTTTTAGGAGATTTTTTTTTTTTTTTTTTTGAATTTTTTTTTTTATTTATTTTATTGTTTATTTATTTATTTATAAAATTATTAATTTTTTTTATTTATTTTTTTTATTCTTTGGTTTTTGAAATTAAGTTATCTATACATTTTTTAATTGAAAAATCAACTTTTTCTCCATTTTTTTTAATAATAAAGAAACATCTATTATAATTTAAATTATCATGTTTACCTACAGTAATATAATCTATATCTTTTATTTTTTCATTGTAATTATGATGATATTTTAAAATATCTTCTATAAATTCTTTATTTTTCCCTATTATTTTTTCATTATCTTTTATTTCATTTAATATATTTTTCATATGATTTTTAATTAATGTTAAATCATTATATTTTTCTCCACCTAAAATAATAGAATTTTCTAAATAAGATTTATTTTTTTTTATTTTCTTCTTTTCTTTTTTTTCTTTATTTGTGCAATTTTCATAATGCTCTCCATAGACATTATAGAATTTTTTTAAGTCATCCTTTTCACATTTTTCAATATTAAAAATTACATTTTTAATTTTAAAATTGTCTTTATATGAAATTTCTTCATTAGATTTTTTTAAGATTGAAATGTAACCTATTTTATTTTTAAATCTACAATAATTTACATTTACATTTGGATTTTCCTTTTTAAAATTTGATATAATTTCCTGCCATTTAACTTTTATATCTTCATTAGATATTATTTTTAATATTATTTTATCTAATTTTTCTTCTTCTATTTTTTCTTTATTTTCATTTTCTTTTTTTCTTTTTTGAGATAATAAAATTAATTCAGGTAATTCTTTATTATTTTTCCTTCTTACTTTTTCATTATTTTTATCTAATTCTAATTCTTCACTTTCTTTTATTCCTTCAATTAATTCATTTTTTGTCCATTTTTTATTTTGAATTTTTTTACATTTTAAAAAATAGTCAATATTAATATATCCATCTGGTTCAGACGAAATAATTTGATGAAAAAAAGAATCTTTTTTTAAATTTTCATCACTTAAATAATATTCTAATTGATTTTTAATTTCATTTAATTTTTCTTTATCTAATAACATTTTTAAAAAATTGAATAATTAAATATAATATTTTAAATTTTTTTATAACAATATAAAAAATTAATTTTTTTTATTTACGAAATATTACAAAAAAATAGTTAAATTTATACATCAATTAAATTTCATATTTATTTTTAAAATCAGTACTATTACATCTTTTAAACTTTTCATCAATATTTTTACTATTTTTACTTTGATAATTACTTTTCTTTTCACTAACATTAACATCATTATTATCCTTATCTATATTTTGATCATCTTTACTTGTATTTGAATTAATGATGTCATTAACAGTATCTAATCTTATATCATTAATTTCTTGTTCAAATTCATTTTCACTTTTTTCATTCATACTTAAATTCATTTCATCATTTTCATTAATTGGACATATATTTCTAAATTTAATCATAGCACAATTATCATCATTAACTGAAGGTGCAATTTCGCTAAATTGTGTTATTTTATCATAATTTATTGTACCTTCTATCATATTATTATTTATAAATGAAGCATCTGTTAAAAGTGATTGATTTCCTGCTAAACTTACTATACTTTTATTTCTAAATTTTGCAAAGTTAGAAAAATTAATATCATTTATTTCATTTACTACATTTAAAGAATTTGGTTTAAAAGAATATTTTTTTCTTTTTTTATTATTTTCTAATTGTGTTTTTGCTTTAATTAAATCTGTATTATTAATATAACATATTTTAAAAGAATTTCTATTTTCATAATTCAAGTTATTATAATTTTCAATATGATTTTCATAAGGTAGAAAGAATTCATAATCTAATTTATTAATAGCAAAATACCAAACACAATTCCAAAATAAAGGAGTAAATTGCATTTTAAAATTATTAACATCTAATTTAGTTCCATATTCTCTTAAAATTCCATTTTTAACATTAACTTTAATATTATAAGGAGAATGTAAAACAACTTCATCGGTTGTTGAAGTTTTACCTTCAATACCAAAAAAATTTCCTTGAGTATTTAATTCTTTTCCAAATTTAATTCCAATTTTTGGTAAATTATAATGATTATTATCACAAGAAATCCACATAACATCATTTTTTGCATTTGAAAAATTTGTACATATATCATATAAATTTATTAAATTTTGACATTCTATGCATAAATCAAATTTATAAAATTGAATTTGAGATGTTAATACATTTTTTTCACATTTATTTTTAAAAGTTCTTTTTCTAAAAGTTAAATGTTCATTTTCATTTAAATGAAATAATAATTCATTTTTATTTTTTATTAATTCATCACTTACTAATTCTTTTATTTGTTGTGAATCTAATAATTTATTGATTATATCATAAATAAAAGTACTTGGATGTAATTTAAATATTATTAATTTTTGATATAATTTTAATATCATTTCTTCTTCTTTATTTTTATTTAAAACATCAAATAATAAATTAAAAATTTCCATCTCATGATGAACAACTTTATCTAAAACATTAATTAATTGATTAAAACGATATTTTCTTTCTTTTTTATCAAAATACCAAAATGAAAAAGCCCAAAGTTCTAACCAAGTTAAATAAATATAATTTTTCATTTCAATTTTATGCATTTTATAACTTCCTAAATAAGACTTTGATATAATATCAGTAGAAATTAAATCAATTTCTTCTGAAAAATCAGGAGGAGGAGAATATTCATTAACATTATTATTATTAAAAAATAAATCCATATTCAAAATTGGAAAAAGTAAATAAGTAAAATTAACTCTTTTTGATTTTAAAATAATTTCTTGCCCATTTAATAATTGAGCTGAATTATCTTTTGAAAACATTTCTATTTCTTCTGATGTTAATTCTCTTGTTTTTTGTACTGCATAAATATTAGTTTCATCATATGCTTTTGAAGATAAAAAAATTGTTTCTTCTTTTCTAAAATATCTATTTCTATTTTCTTTATCTATTAATTCATCTTTTATTAATAAAATTTCTGCCATTTCTAAATTATTTTTTGGTATCATTCTCTTATATATTAATTCTGAAAACATATTTGATTCTGTTAAAAATTTTTCATAAAATTTTCTCTCATATGAATGATCATTTAAAAACTTATCAACTTTAAATAATGTATGTATATTTGCATTTTGTATATCTTCATTTGATTTAAAATAATCTTCATTTAAATATTCTTCATAATCTTTAATAATTTCTAAATGAAAATCAAAGAAAATTTTTGAAATTTCATAATTAAATTTTTCTTCAGGTACAATTTTATCTTTTACAAAATATAAATATTTTTTAATACTTTTTTCAAGCATATATTTAGCATCAGAAGGGAAAGGTGGCATATCTTCATCAGTAATTAATTTAGTTTTCTTATTTTCAATATCAACAATGAAAAAATTAGAACCATAAGTTTCAATTTCATTATCGTCAAAAAATGTTTCAGAATATTTCTCATTTATTCCAAATATAAAAGGAGAAATACTTTCTAAAGTTTTATAATTTTCCTTTGGTAAATAGCTTATTATTTGATGAGGATATTTATAAGGAAAAATTAAAGAAATAAAAGATAAAAGAACTCTACATAAAATATTTAAATCAGTAGAAAAAAATAGTATTTTTGATTCATAATAAATTTGTCTAATTATTTCAATTATTGTTTCAACATCAAACAAATGGCATATTTTTTCTAATTTAATTTGAACAGATGGTATTTTATTTATTTCATTTGATTTTAATTCTAATTTTTTATTAAATAATAAATATTCAATTTTATATAATCCTCTTGGCGGAACTGGTACTTCAATAATTAAATTTTCTATAATTTTCTCAATTGGAATTTGAAAAGAAGAATAAGTTGCACTTTGATATAAAGAATATAAAATTTGTTGATGTATATTAATATAAGGATAAACTGAAATTACACAAATACATTTTGGAATAAAATAAAATCTACTTTTAAAATAAGGACTTTTTCTACTTGTTAAAGGAATTTTATTTTCTAAATTATTTGTTGAATTATTAATTGAATCTGCAGATGTTTCATTTAATGAAGAACACATATCAATTTTTTCTTTTAATTTCTTATATTTTGTTATAGATTCATAAAAAATTAAACAACTAATAAATTTTTGAGGATAATTAAAAGAATATAATGCATTATCTAAAATAAAAGAATTAAATTGTATTTCAGGTTCTTTTTTACTCATTATCATTTTAAAACCTTTTGGAAAACAAAAATTTATTATTCCTGAATCAATTTCTAAAATTGATTTTTCAAAAGTTGGACATTTAGATAAAATTTCTGGTTTTAATTCTATGTTATTTATATAATCTGGATCATCAAATTTATATAAGTTTTCATTTGTACATATTGATGGTTTTATTCCACATATTACAAAATAATCGATTAAATTGTTACCTTTGTCTAATTGAAATTTTAATTTTGCTAAGTTTTCTGGAAGAATTGGTTTTGGCATTTTTTTAAACCTGATTATTTAATTTTTTTATATTTTTGTTATTTTTTAAATTTATTTTATTTATTAAATTATTTTTACTAAATTGTTATAATGATGTTTTTCACAGAGAAAAAAAAATTTTTTATATTGTTTTTATTTATTTTTTTAATTAAAAATGAATAATAAAAAAAATATGATTTTTTCAGAGGATAAGAAAATAAAAGCAAAACCTTTTACTATTAATAAATCTATTTCATCAAAAGAATTTGCAGAGGAGAGAAAGTATAATAATTTAAAAGATGATTATTCACAATTAGGAAAAATTAATGAAAAAAATAAAATAAAAGTTTCAGAATTAACAAATGAGATAAATAAATTAAAAACTATAAAAAGTAATTTAGAAAAAGAATTAATAATATCAAAAAAAGCAAATGAGAGAATAATGATAGAAAAACAGAATTGTGATAAATTAATAAAAGAAAATAAAAATTATATTATAAAATTAGAAAGTAAAATTTTTGAATTATCAAAATCAAAATCTTTAAATTTATTTGAATATAATCATAAAATAACAAAAGAAAATGATTATTTAAAACAAGAAATAATAAATAAAGAAGAACAAATTTCTAAAATTTCAGAAGAGAATTTAAATTTAAAAAAAGAAATTAATATATTAAATAATTCTCTTTCTACAAAATTAGATAATTTAAAATTTAAAGGTGATTTAAAATCTTCTTTACTTTATAATATTGGATTAATAAAATTGCAATTAGATGAATCTAAAGAATTAAATAATGAAAAAGAGAATATTATAATCAATTTAAAAAAAGAAATAGATAAAAAGAATAAATTACTTCAAGATATAACTTTTGATAAATCTAATATTGTTGAAGAATTAATGAAAAAAAAAGAGGAAAATGAAAATCTTTTAAATGAATATAATAAACTAAAAGAACAATTTTCAAATTATATAAAAGAATCTTATAATTTAAATAAAAAAATATCATCAAATAAAGATGATAATTCAATAGAAGAAAAGAATACAAAATTAAATAATGAAAATAATACAAACAAAAATAATACTGAATCTGATTTATTATTTGATATAAATAGTTCAATTAAAAATGAATTAAACTTAAAATATAAAAACATTTGTAATGAAAGAGATTCTTTAAAAAATAAATTAAATCAATTTGAAAATGAGAAAAAGGAAATAATAGAAAAAAATAAAATTCTTTTACAACAAAATAATAAATTATCAAATGCTTTAACACTCCTTTCAAATAAATGTGAACAATATGAAGGAGATTATAATCAAAATATTACAGATTTAAATAATGAAATATCAAATTTAAAAATTGAAAAAGAGAATCAAAAAAAAGAAATTTCATCTTTAAAATTAAAAATCAATTCTTTAGAATCCGAAAATAATAATTATAAAGAACAAAATCAACAATTAAATTTACAATTAGATAAGATTAAAAAAACAAATTTATTACTTCATAAAAATTTATCAAATGCAATTCAAAGTTCAGAAAATATTATAAATAATTCTGACAATATGAATAATATGGATTTAATAAATATAAAAAACATCGAAACAAATTTGAACGATTTAATAAAAAAAGAAACAGAAAAAAACAAAGAATATGCAGAAATAATAGAAAAATACAATCAAAACATATAAAATTTTTTTTAATATAATTTAATTTAAAAAAAATATATAAAAATATAAATAAATACATAAAAAAAATATGATAAATAACAATATTAATGATTCAGAAATAGAATCAGAAAAAAAATATTCAATAAAATCTCAAATAATAAAAACTTTAGAATGGCCAAGTTATACAATATCAATATTACAAGATAACGAAGAAGAAAATAAAAATATAAATTTTTTATTAGGAACAAATACAAACAATACAGAATCAAATTATTTAATTTCTGCATTTTATGATATAGAAACAGAGAAAATAAACATAAAAAGAAAATTAAAACATTCAGGAAATGTAATAAAAGTATTTTATTTAAATTCAAAAAAGGCATTAACATCATCATCAGATAATAATATATATTTATATGACTTACATCAAAAACATAGTGAAGTTTCAACAAAACCAAATTTAATATTAAAATCACATACTGATTATTGTACATCAATAAATTTAAATAAAGGAAAAAATACTTTAATTTCAACTTCTCTTGATGGAAAATTATGTTTATGGAATATTACTTCAACTGGTAGTTTAGGTATTTTAAAACCTTTAAATGAAATATCATATCATGAAAGTAGTATTAATGATTCAGATTGGAATAAAAATAATGAATATTTATTTTGTTCTTGTGGTGATGATAAAAAAATGATTTTTTATGATCTTAGAGATTATAATAAAGTTATAAGTGTTAAAACACCAAATAAATTAAAAAAAATTAAATATAATTATATGAATTCTAATTTATTGTTAACTGCTAATGATGATTTTAAAATTGATTTATGGGATTTGAGAAATACTAAAGTTAAATTACATAATTTTGAATATCATAAAGGAGAAATTACTTCAGTTAAATGGAGTGATGTTAAAGAAAAAATTTTTATTAGTTCTTCTATTGATTGTAATTTAGTTATGTGGAATTTAAAATATTTAGAAGAGTTTAATAGTCCTGTTAATGGAGAAGATTTTCCTGTTGAAGTTGAATGGATTCAATATTTAGATAATAGGATTTTGGATTTTGATTATTCTAATAATATCATTTCTTTAGTTGATGACGAAAATCATGTTAAAGTTTTGAGTTTAAATATTTAATTTTTTATTTAATTTTTAATTAGAATATTTAATAATGAATTAATTATTTAATTTTATTTTTACTTATCCTAATACATATATATGATAAAATTACTTTTAAACATAAAAATAATTCTTTAGAAACAAAAAGATCAAAAGTTTTTTATATTTTTATTGTTATAATAATTATATTAATTATTATTATTATTACTATTTTATTTGGTATTTTAGAAAAAAATTTGAGAATGCTGAGATTGAATATTTGATTAAAATAATATTCTATAAACAATAAAAAATAAATCAAAAGATTCAATTAAATTATTTTATTATTGAATATTTTTAAAATAAAAATTTTATTTAATAAAATATAATCCATTAAAAATAAATTAAATATAATTAACAATTAATTATTTCAATTCAAATTACTGATATCTTATTAAATAATTCAAATTCAAAAAAAATTTAAAATAATTAAAAAAAAAATGTCTCTCCCAATGCAAAACTCAGAAATTCGTTCATCACTCTTAACAATATATGACAAAATTTCAAAGCCATCAACAAGAGAAGTTGCTTATGACTTATATAAAAAATTAGTATTAAAAAATATATATTATAACCAACAATCAAATTTTATAATTCAACAATTAAATGATTTCATATCTCCATTAGAATCAAAAGAAAAAGAACCAACTTTAAAATTATTATCTTTATTTTTTTCTCAAAATAATTCTCTAAATGAATATGAAGAAAAACAAATTTATTATCCTTATGTTTCTCCAATTTTATCAATTTTACAAAGTTTAATAAAAGATCAAAATAATCCAATTTTTGCAACTATTTCAAATACATATGCTGAAATTGTTCAAAATTTAATGCCAACTAATATTGAAAGTTCTAATATTGAATTAGAAAATGATGAAAAAAAAATTTTTGAAATGTTACAAGGATTTTGTATTTATAATATGAAATGTGAGGAAAAATCAAATAAAATTATTGGAAGTTTATGTTTAACTAAATTAGTTGAAAATTGCCCTATTGTACTTCAACCACAATATCTTAAATATATTTGGGAAAATATTATTAATTTTATTGATAAAAAAAATTTTAATGCTAAATATGAATTATTGAATTGTTTGATTAGTTTAATTTTAGGGGCTGAAAATTTATTTTCTCAATTTGCTAATGTTACTTTATATAAAGTTTTAGATTTTTTAACTGATAGTGATTGGTTGAAAAGAAAATTGGCTTTAAATGTTATTTATACTTTAATTTTTTATTGTAAAGAAGAAATTGTTCCTTTAAAAGAACATATTATTAATTTTTTAAAAGTTTTAAAAACTGATAAAGTTAAAGAAGTTAGAGAAGTTTGTTTATTAATTTTACAATCATTTAATGAATATGAAGATGAAAATAGTTATACTAATAATTCTAATTATAGTAATAGTTATAATAATAATAATAGGAATAAAAAAATTAATGAAAATAATAATAATATTCCTCAAAATAAAGGTAAAACAAAACAAACAAATAAAAAAATATCAAATGATACTCAAAAATCAAAACATAGTATTAATACAAATAAATCAACATCTAATAGATCATATGATAATCCAACAAAAAGAAATGAACAACAAATTGAAGTTTTAGATAATCGTTATTTAGATACAGATCAAAATTACAATACAAATCCAAATAATTTTTCAAATTCCAATTTTTCTAATTCAAATTCAAATAGTTATAGTATTACATCAAAGAGTACTCAAGTAAAAAATAAAAGTAAAAATGTTATAAATAAAAAAAGAGGGAGTAGTCAAACTCAATCAAATAAAATAATGAATAATCCAGAAATAATGATTTATGAACCAAAAAATAAAAAAAATAATGTAATTAATACAAATAATAATAATATAAATAATAATGATAATAATACTAGTAATTTAAATACAAGTAATATAGAAATTGAAAATAAAAGATCAAGGACACCAAATAGAAATTATAGAAAGAAAAGTTCATTAAATGATAAAGTTAATTTTGTAAATAGAAGAGAAGATAATACTTTTGTAAATGAAAAAATGGTAGTGAAATTAGATCCTAATAAATCAATCTTTAAACAAAATCCTAATCAAGAATTTTTTAAAAATGCAAAGAATAAAAAACAAGATGTTATTATTCTTGCAAAATCTCCTCCTCCAAATTTCAATAAAGAAAATAATGATATTGAAGAAAATCAAAATATGGAAAATAATAATGAAAATAAAAATAAAAATAATAACGATGAAAATATGAATGAAAATTATATTGTTGAAGATGAAAATGAGGAAGATTATATGAAAAAAAATAATGATGAAACTTTTCCTATTCAAAATAATGAACAATTTAATGATGTTGATATTGAAAATGAATATGATGAGCAAAATAAGTCAAAAGATAGAAATATTGATAATAATATTTCTAATGATGATTATGAAATTAATGAATATAAAAAAGAGTCTAAAATAAGAAATAATAGTTATATTAAGGAAAATGATAATTCTGATAATGAAATTAAAAACAGTAATAGTAAAAATAATTTTAATAATAAAGTAAACAAATACAACGATGAAAATGATATTATTAATAATGAATGTTTAGATAATTCAAATTATAAATTTCAAAATGAAAATAATGATAGAAATGATTATAATCCAAATCAAAATAAAATTAATAAAGGAATTAAAATTAATAAAGGGATGTTAGATGATAAAAATAATAAAAAATCAATTTCTACTAATTTATCTGAAGAAAAAAATACTAATAATAATTCTAAAATTAAACCAAATAATATTCAAAATAAAGATAGTAATACATCAATTGAGAAAAAAAATAGTAATAATTATAATTCCAAAAATTCAAATCAAAATTATAATATAAATAATGAAGAATCAAATAATCAAAAAGGAAATAAAAATATAAATAATAAGGTATCATCAAATAATTATAATCCATCATTAATTAATGTATTATTACAACAAATGAAATCTCTTTCTCAAAAACAATTAATTCTTGTAGATACTTTAGATTCAATTCAAACAAATACTCAAAATCAAATTGAAAGTTTAAACAATAAAATTAAAAATCTTGAATCTCAAGTTCAAAATTTAACCTCAGAATTAAATAATATACGATTACAAAATAAAAATAACTCAAATTATTAGAAATATAATTTATCATTTATATTTATTAAAATTAAATAATTAAACAAAATAATATATAAATTTTTTTTAATATAAAATCAAAGACTTTTATCATAAGATATTAAATAAAAAAAAATATATTTACTTAAATTATTTAAATATTAAAACATATAAAAAAATTAATTTTAAATCAAATTTTTTTTAGCTTTTTCTTTCATTTCATCTTTCTTTAAACCATTTTGATGTTTTTTCAAATTAAACTTACAATAATCTTTATAAATTTTAACTTCATTAACTAAATTAACCAAAATAGTTATAGCAGGTAAAACAACAAAATTAATAAAACCAATCATAGCTTTATTAACATTAGTAGTTTCTCTATCACAAAAATTAGAAATAGTCAAACCTTGTTTTTTTTCTAAATCACCTTGAACAAAAAATTCTCCATAAACTCTTTTAGTCCATTCATTAGAAATTTTATCAGGTTTCCCAGGATTAGAAATATCAGAACCATGAATAATCATATTTAAAATACATTGTTGATTTTCAAATAATTTTCCTAAATTCTCTTCATCTTCACTAATAAATATTTTTTCTAAATTTTCTCCATTTTTAATATCAAAAGTATCCATTTTAATTTTAACAGCAGAAATAACTTTTTGATGATTAGCCATATCAGTACTTAAAATACCATCTATCATTCTTCTTCTACAAATTCTATATTCTTCAGGTGAAAAATTAATAAAAATATTATATTCATTTTTTTGTAAGACTTTAAAAGTTTGACTAACATGATAATTTTCTAAAACACTTATATCATTATATCTCATTGCATATTTAGTTTTTGCATTAATTTGATATAAATTATTTTGACCAGGATGTTTATAATCATGACATAAACAAGCAACTAAAATACTAAAAACATCTAATTGTCCTAATTTCATTTTTTTTAATAAATTACCTCTTTTTATTATTGTATGTGAAGTTTGCATTACGTCACCTGCATGTAAATCATTATGATATATTGCATTTATTCTATCATATTTTGATACTATTATATCAAGGAAATTTAATAATATATCATGAGGAATTATTTCATTTTCTATTACGTCAAAGTTTCTTAATATTTCTATTGCTATGTAGATTGAGGTTTTTTTATCTAATATTTCATTTAATTCAAATATGTTAAATTCAGGTGTGTCTAATTTTTTCATTTGATCTTTTAACATTGATACTATTGAAGGTGATATTATTTCATTTAATTTGAAATGATATTCTTTTATTTTTTTATTTGATTTTTGTTCTCCATTTACTTTATTCAAATTAATTGTTTTACTTTTTGATTCTTTTCTTATTTTTTTATAATCTCTTGCTTTTTGTGCAGCATGTTCTAAATCAGAATATTTTAATAAATAAGCAATTTCATCATGTCTTTGTTTATTTTTCCAATGACTATGAATAACACTAGTATCTAAATCATATAAATTTTCTTCTGTAATTGCATTAATTATCCAATTTAAATCATTTATTCCTTCATTATCACCAATTAACCAATTTTGTCCTTTCATTCTTTTTAATTTTGATATTATTTTTTCACTTGTTGTTGCTAAAGCTAAATTTAATTGAGTGAAAAAAAAATCTATTTCATTATTATTATTTGAATCATCATTTGAATTTCTTTTTACTACTTCATCTAAAAATTCTTTTGTTGAAATTGAACCTTTTTTATTTGGATCAAGTAAATCAAAAATTAATTGTGCTGTTTCTTCCTTTATTGTTTCAGTATTGTAATTATTTAATTTATATATTAAATCTACAATATCTTCTACTGTAATTGAATCTTTTGTTAAATTGAATTTGTTTACTAAAGATCTTTTTTTTGCTTCTACTTCTGCTGTTTGAAACATTGGATCTGATTGTTGTTGTAGAAATTTAGTTTTTTTCATACTTGAAATTAAAATTAATTAAATATATATATTTAATTTATTATGACTTGAATTACTTTTTATTTATATAAATTCTCGTTACTTTATATTAAATAATTTAATTTATTATAATTTATTTTTAATAAAAAATTTTTAATATATTAATAAATATTGTTATTTCTGTATCATAAATATTATTTAGAAAATTTTTTATTTTTTATTCTAAATATAATATTTTAATATAGTTTCAAGAATAAAATAATTATTATTAATTATATTTATTTATTCAGTTTTTTACTAATGGATGTTAGAATTATCATATTTAGTTTTATTTTCTCTTAATATTTCTTTTGTTTTTCTTTCTTTTTATGAATTTCCTTTTCAATTAAATCTAATAATTCTTCATTATCTTTATTATTAATAATTCTTAAAATTTTTTATACTTTTAAACTTATTTTATATAGATTATTTGTTAATAAATTTTTTTTAAGATAAATAACAATCATCAATATTATCTTTTAATCTCTATTTATATAAATTTTTTATAAATATTATTTTTTTAAATTATGCAATAAGGATTTTTATCATTATTATTATTTTTACAATGTTTGTATAAAAATAATGGTAATACGTTATACCAAAAAATAATTTGAATTTTTACTATTATTCTTGGTTAAATAATAATTGTTTTGTAGTTTAAATAATCAAAAAAAAATCATTCTGTCTTTAATGAACTTGGAAATATATTTCCTTCTATGAGATTTTATTTAATAAAATGATTGAAAATATTAATTATATTCATTTTCATTTATGAATATTTTCTTATTTATAAAATACATTAACAAAAAAAATAAAAATTCTAAAATATAAAAAATGGGGCAAGAAGAATCATCAAGAACCCAAAATGGATATTCAAAGTCAATTAAAAGTACATAACCTCACTTAAACTAAATTTCCAATAGTAACAAAAAATTCTTTTGAATTTCAATATATAATAGGTCGAGGAGGCTTTGGAAAAGTATGGAAAGTAGCATTTAAAAAGACAAAAAAATTATATGCAATAAAAGAAATGTCAAAAGTAAAAATAATAGATAAAAAAAGTGAAAAAAGTATAAAAAACGAAAGAGAATTTTTATCATATCTCCATAATCCATTTATAGTAAATATGTATTATGCATTTCAAGATTATGAAAATTTATATTTAGTAATGGATTTATTAACAGGAGGAGATTTAAGATATCATATAAGTAAAAAGAAAAAATTTTCTGAATCACAAACTAAATTTTTCATAGGAAATTTATTATTAGGATTAGAATACATTCACAAAAATAATATAATTCATAGAGATATTAAACCAGAAAATTTAGTTTTAGATTCAAAAGGTTATTTAAGAATAACTGATTTTGGAGTTGCTAAAAAAAATAAAAAAGATAATTCAAAAGAAACAAGTGGTACTCCTGGTTATATGGCACCTGAAGTTTTAATTGGACAAAATCATTCTTTTCCAGTTGATTTTTTTGCTATTGGAATTATGGGTTATGAATTTATGATTGGGAAAAGACCTTATATTGGTAAAAATAGAAGAGAAATTAAAAATTTAGTTTTGAGATTTCAAGCTAAAATTACTGAAGAAAATTTAGATAAAAATTGGAGTGAAGATTCTATGAATTTTATTAATGGATGTTTAATTAGGAAAGAATGTAATAGATTAGGATATAAAAATGGTTGTAAAGAATTAATTGAACATTCTTGGTTTAAAGATTTTGATTGGGATGGTATTTTAGAAAAAAAAATTCAAGCTCCTTTTATTCCTTTAAGTGGAGGAAATTATGATAAAAAATATTGTGAACATGTACATAATATTGGAGAAGAAACTAAAGAAAGATATAATCAATATATGGAAAGAGATGAATTTTTAACTATGTTTGATAATTATACTTTTTATGGAAATAATAGTAATTTGTTTAAGAGTTTAAATGAAAGTTTTAATAGTACTTCTAATAAAAATACTATAAGTAAAAATGAAAATAATGTAAATGAGAAAAATGTTGAAGAAAAGAAATTTAAAAAAATTAAAATTGATAAAAAAAATATTCAATATAAATTGAATATGAAAAATAAAGATAAAATAAATAATTTTTTATCATCTAGAAAAGAAGTTGAAAATCATATTTTTACTACTAAAAAAACTAATGATGAAAATTTTATAAGTGAAAGAAGAAATTATAAAGGAGGAAGTTTAAGTAAAAAATTAAATAAAACAAATTCATCAAAATATATTCAATTAAATGAAAATGATTTTGATATAAATAAAAATGAAAACAATAAATATAAAAATATTAAACCATTTAAATTACCAATACTTCATAAAAATAATTCAATGAATTCACTACATCAGATAAAATTTAATCCTAAATTAAATATGGATTATTTAAAAAATAGAATTTATGCACAAAGAAAATTAAATCTTACTAGAAATTCAAATTTTTTTAGTTCATCATCTTTAATACAAAAATTTAAAAATACTCCTTTAAAAAAAAGTGGAAGTACAGGATTTTTATTAAGTCCTATTACAAATATTTTAATGCCAAAAAATAGTGAATTTAATACTATTCAAAGAAATCAAAATATTCATTAATTATGAATTAATCTGTAAAAATTTATCTAAAATTTTTTTTTACAGATTAAGAATATATATTTTTTTAATATTTAGTATGTTTTATTTCAAAATATATATTATTTTTCATATATTAATTTAGATATTATATAATATATACTTAAAAAAAATATTTCAAATAAACAAATTTAATTCTTCAAATGCATATTTATTAAATTTCTCTTTTTCATTTTCATTAACGTTTTTATTTTTATTTCTATGAATAAAATCCTCATCAACTTTCCTTTCTAAATTCTCATCAGGTAATGTAGGATAACAACAACAAAGATCATCTTGAGAACTAACATAAAATAAATTAAAAATTCTCCAATAAACATCTCTAACTCTTCTAGCAGGATGAAATAAACCTTGTAAAATATAACTCATTAATCTATTAACACCTAAACCACATCTTAATCCTTCAATAGCATCAGTAAAAGCCATCATAACATGAGGACTAGTTTCAAAAATATTAGGCCAAACATAATTTAATAAATCAATAAGAGCATCTTCACAATTTAAACCCATTACATTAATAGCAAGATGTTTAATAGCACTTGCTGCAATTTGTCTATGAACTAATTCTCTTTCAGTAAGAGCATCTTGTAATAAAGGAACAACTGAATAAATATAATCACGTGCCATTTCACCTATATATTCAAATAAAAATGCAAATGATTTTAAAACACCATTTTGAGTATTTAATTCACGAACACGATATTCATTCATTAATGCTGGAATTACTGTGAAAGGACCACATGTTTCACTTACTATTGCAATTGCTACTGTTGTACATACTCTAATTTGACGTTCTTGTACTTTTAAATTATTTAATAAAGTCATAAGAACTTCTTGTGGACCTATTGCATTTGCTATGTAACCAAATGTATTTACTGTTGCTCTTCTTATATTTTTACGATGAGCTTTTAAAAATTCGAGAAGATCAAAACATATTCTCATCCATTCTTTTGATGTTACATATGATGCTCCTTTATCTGCTATTAATCCTATTAATTTTATTACATTTTCTTCTACTTTGTCATTTCTATTTTTTAATATAGGAGTTAAACGAGGGAGAAGATCTTTTATTGGTGGTGTCATATTATGCATTCCTATTACTAATACTATTTCACGTATTGCTGCTAAGATACTTCCTAA
>JAEEGK010002766.1_pt1 | contig 44045 bp, 43 predicted proteins | sample 8958771 | NCBI WGS metagenome assembly JAEEGK01 (sample SAMN16246547, study PRJNA631951) | gut metagenome | biome: gut microbiome; feature: rumen; material: SC-attached | host: Bos | place: Iran: Karaj | collected 2018-10
TTAAATTCTTCATTTGTCGTGATTGTTTTAGAAATCGTACTGCAAAGATACAAAAAAATCTCGTATTATAAATAAAATGGCGAATGAACCTTTTGTAACGACGAAACTTTAGAAGCATGGCACTCCGAAAAATCATCTCCAAGCGACACAATAAAGCACGCCGTGGTGCCGTTATCAAACTTCGGAAAACATCTCTGAAATCATGAACAACGAAAAATTTTCACTAAAGAAACGGATAAAGAGTTTCGCCTACGCCTTTGCGGGACTGCGGGTGCTGTTCCGCGAGGAGCACAACTCGTGGATTCACGCCACGGCCGCCGTGCTGGCCATTGCCGCGGGCTTCGCCTTCCGCATCTCGTATTTGGAATGGGTGGCGGTGCTGATAGTGATAGGGATGGTGTTTTCGGCCGAGATTTTCAACTCCTCGCTCGAGCGCACCGCCGATTTTGTGAAAGCCGAGCGCGACGACCGCAAGCGCGACATCAAGGACCTCGGCGCCGCGGCAGTGCTGGTGTGCGCCATAACGGCCGCCCTTGTGGGAACGATAATTTTCCTGCCGAAAGTCGTAGCGTTGTTTCGGTGAAATAAACAATAAGACAGTATTCTCCCTCACTTACCCCTTCCCACAATCTGCGGGGCGAAACGCCACACAAGGAAACCGCAGAGCACAAGCGTGAGCCCTTCGGCCACGTTCACAGCCCACCAGATGCCGTCGATGCCCATCACGGCAGGGAGCACCCACACACACGCCAGCTCGAACACCAGCGACCGCGCGAAAGCCGCCACCGCACTCACCACACCATTCTGCAAGGCCGTGAACAACGCCGACACAAACATATTCCATCCGCAAATCAGGAAACAGAGCATGTAAATACGTATCGCCTTGACGGTGAGTACCGTAAGCTCGGCGTCGTAGCCCACGAATATCCTCGCCAGAGGGCCGCTCAGCAGCTCTGACGAGAGTGTCATCAGAATTCCGGTTATACCAATGATAACCAGCGACTTGCGGAACAACGAGCGTTGCTCGTCCACATCGCGCGCCCCGTAGTGGTAGCCGATGATGGGCGTTATGGCGATGTTGTAGCCGATAAACATAGCCGAATACACAAAAGATATGTAAATAACTATGCCGTAGGCCGCCACACCGTCCTCGCCGAGGTGTTGCATCAGCTGCAGGTTGTAGCAGATACTCACTATGCTGAGGGCTATGTTGCCCACGTACTCGCTCAGTCCGTTGGTGAGTGCACGCCCGATGTAAGGCCATATCAAACGTGTGTGCCGCAGCATACGCAGACTGCCTTTGTTCAGTCGTGGCGAGCTGAAATATATAAGCGGGTAGATGCCGCCCACCAGCTGTGCCAATGCCGTTGCCGCCGCCGCTCCAGCCACTCCCCACCGCAGAGCCCATACAAACAGGGCGTCGAAAGCGATGTTCACCACGCCGCTCACCACCGACATCAGGGTGCCCAGCTGTGGACGCTCGGCAGCCATAAAGAAAGTCTGAAAAGCCATCTGCAACACAAATCCGGGCAGACCTATCATGCAGATGCGTCCGTACAGCACGCACTCGGCCATCATATCGGCATCGGCGCCCAGCCACCGCGATATGGCGGGACAGAACACCGCAAACAGCACCCCCATCACTATGCCCAGCTGAGTGGTGAAACGTATCAGCATGGTGAAAATACGGTTAGCCTTTTCGGGATAGCCCTCGCCCTTGACTTTGGCCACCAAGGAGCCGCCGCCGCTGCCCACCATAAGGCCCACAGCCCCCAAAATCATAATGGTCGGCCACAGCAGGTTGATGGCCGCAAAACCGCTCTTGCCGGCGTAATTGGACACGAAAAAGCCGTCCACAATGCTGTAGATGGAGGTGATAAGCACCATTCCGATGCTCGGCAGCACCGAACGCATTATCCTTCGGTATCCGTAATGTCCTGACAGAGAGATATCCACGTGTGTAAGGCTAAAAATTTCGTTTCTGCAAATATACGTTTTTTTATGAGAGACTAATCAGTTACTGATGTTTATATAGATTATAACATAATTTGTGAGGATATACAATAAAAGCAATGTGTGTGCGTTAAAAGGCATAATCCAAAAACAAACAATTATGTATTGCAAAAAATGTGGAAAAAAGATTGATGACGATGCTTTGTTTTGTCAATTTTGTGGAGCACCTCAAGACAGTAATAACGGCACTAAATCAGAAAACATTGATTTAGTTCAAAGAATCAAAATAATATTTAATTTAGAAAGTTTATCTGAAAAACAAAAAATATGGATTGGGTTATATATAGTTTGGTTTATTCTAAATATTATTTTCGTTTTAGTTAAATATAGAGAATGGGCAGATAATTATTTTTTCCCATTTGCTCAACAAGGGGGGCATAGCTACTTTGATTTAATTTATTATGATATGTCAGAATTTGTTGTATATGTATTATTAATACCTTTATTAATCTATGGTATTTATCGCTATAAGAGAAAACACCATAAATCTTCATAATGATTTTATTCGCATGTAAAAATTAGATGTTTTCTATTGATATCATTAGGTGTTTTTTCTAACATATTATTATAATGTTAACTGTAGCAAAAATAGATAAAAAACCAACATTATCAGACTATCACATATCCGAACTCGACTTAGAAAAATATCTTGCCGAAAAAAAACGATATGAACGAGAGAAAAAAGAATTAGAAGAAAAAAATGAGAAGAAGGCAAAAACAATCACTTTACTTACAATATTCTTTCTTTCTTATCTCATTGTATCTATAATAACGACAAAAAAACTCAGTTTGATTGCTACAACAATTACAATAATTGCATTGTCATTATTTTTATATTTATTATTGTATTGGATTATTTATGCAGTTATTAAAAAAGTAGTTGATTTTATAACCGACAAGCCAATAAATATACTTTATTTTGAATACGAGAAATCTGCAGAAAGATATGAGTCAGATTTAAAAAAATACAATAATACAATAGATAAAATAACAAAAAAATATCCTGATATCGAGAAAGTGAATTTTAAGATTGATGAATACCACAAGTTGGTTTTAAATGAGATGAGGCAATTATTAGATTTTTCTTTCCAGAAAGAGAATATTCTATGGTGGAACAACCAAGTTCTCAATTTTAAAATATGCATAATCAGAATCATACAAAAAGCAAACTATAAAAATATTCATACCACTGGTTCTCTTTCAGACGCCATGTCAGCATCTTTTAGTTATGCTGTGGATATCACAGCAGAAAGCGATGGGGACATTGTGTGTTTCCGTTGTTTTAGAAAAAATAGTCAAACACTCACCAAGAATATTTTGGAAAGTTTTATTATAGAATCCGAGATTAAAAAAGCCAAAAAAAAGATTTTTGTCACAAATTACATTGCTAATGAAATATCCAAAGACATTCTTGACTATGCAAAAGCTAATAAAATTGATATATGGGATGTATACAAACTCATAGAATTAACAAAAGGTTATAATCTAATATCCTCAGAAATTAATAGTAGCATAATTTTGCCAAGTAATTTTTTTCAATGTGAATCTTTTGTTATTTCACGAAATCTTAACGATGAGTTATTAACAATTATTCCATATAAATACTATTTGTTATCTAACGAATTGTTTGAATCTTATAAAGATGCATTAACAAAAGCAGAATCATACCCCAAGGCTAATATTTATTATGGAGTATGTGAATACCCAAGAAACTGGCAAACACGAGGGAAACAGCAAATCTTCACATTGGTTGCTTGCGATATGAAAAGTGGTATGATTTGGAGACTAGCAAAAGAGTGCAAATATATATATGATGCTAATTCTAGACTTTTTATAACGACAAATCATAGTGGCAAATTTGTTTTTCGTAGTGAATTTATGCCTTTTTCTATATAGCTATCGCTAAAGTTTATTAAATATTATCTCTATTTTCGCACGGAAAAGATATTTTTATATTAATTGTCGTATTTTATATTCATATGTGAATTTCTTTTACTTTGAAGTATTGATTGTTAGACTGTCAAAAATGCCCCGGAGGGGCTAACTCTTAATAACCCCACACAAGGCACGCTGTGTGGGGTAAAATGCACTCCCCCTAGTAATCCACGTCTCGAAGAGACGCGACCAATAATAATGGCGTGCCTTTGGCACGTTATGTTTTGTGTGGTGGTGCTGCTTTTCACATCTTCACACCTTCACGTCTTAACATCTTCACAACACTGCCCCCTGAATACTAATCACTTACAATCTTTTTCACTGTTCACTGCTCACAGTTCACTAAAAAAGTGTATCTTTGCAGAAAAATATGAAAATTCATGCAAATCATATAAATTATGGAAAAACATAACGATAAATACATTTTCGGAGTGGTGAAAGTAGGCGAAAGGGGACAGATTGTCATTCCCAAGGAGGCCCGCGAGATTTACGGCATCAAAGCCGGGGAGACGTTACTGGTGCTGGGCGACCAGAAAGGGATGGCGCTCGTCAAGCCCGAAGTGTTCCAACAAGCCATAGACCAGGCGATGGAGGGCCTTCCGAAATGAGAAAACATTGGATTGACAACCTGCGCTGGGCCACAGTGCTTTCGGTGTTGCTGTACCACGTCATTTATTTCTTCAACAACAAAGGTGTTTTCGGTGGCATAGGCGGCTTTGGTCCTTATCCCGAAGTGCCTCAGTATCAGGATGTGCTGATGTATATCCTTTATCCGTGGTTTATGCCGTTGCTGTTCCTGCTGGCGGGCGTTAGTGCCCGTTACGCGCTGGATAGCCGTCCGACGGGACAGTGGTTCCGTTCGCGGACACGCAAGCTGCTGGTGCCTGCCACCATCGGACTGCTGGTGTTCCAATGGATGACGGGCTATTTCAACACGGCTGTTACGGCTTTTGTACAAGGCAAGGACCTTATCGCAGGCGTGCCCGCAGTTGGCAAGTATTTCCTGTGGGCTGTCAGTGGCACGGGGCCGCTGTGGTTCATTCAGGACCTGTGGCTGTTTTCGCTGCTGCTACTGCTGGTGCACAAAATCGACGGCAAAGGACGTTTCCACCGCTGGTGCGGAAAAATCGCCGACGGCAAGGCGGGCATAGTGTGGATTTTGCTGCTGGGAGTGCTGTTCTGGGCCGGCGAACAGCTGATTATCAAAAATCCGCGTCCCGAATCTCCCGACGGACTTTACAACTTGTACAAGCCGCTGTTTTACTTCATCCTTTTTCTGATGGGCTATTTCGTGTTCAGTCACGACAAGGTGCACAAAACCCTTGGCAAGGCGTGGATTCCGCTGATGTGTGCCGCCGTGGCTTCCGGCATAGCGCTGATTATCACCACTTTCGGACAGGACAACACCACGCCGCAGTACCTCGGCAGTCCGCTCAACTGCCTCTACGGCTGGCTTATGTGCCTCGCCATGATGGGGTGGTTCAAAGCCAAGTTCGACAGCACGGGAAAGTTCGCCACCTATATGACACGTTCCAGTTTCGGACTGTACGTGCTTCATTATCTTGTGGTTGCAAGTCTCGGCTATATGATGAAAGTCTATACAGCACTGCCTCCCGTGGCTATCTATCTGATACTCACGGTGGCGGTTTTCACCGTAACGCCATTGCTGTACGAGATAATCCGTCGCATTCCCGTTTTGCGCTGGTGCGTGCTGGGAGAGAGAGGGAGAAAGTAATAAAACTATTGTAGGTAAAATTATAATGAGCTGATTCCTGAAATATTATGCAATTTTGGGAATTGGTGATGATGTTATCGGTCGTTATTCATTTCAAGAATCAAATCATAATGCTCTTGTTTAATAGATTTATTGCCATAGGCATTCCAATCCACATACGGCTTGCCGATATTTTGCCTTAATGTGTCATCGAGAACACATAAAGTGTCTTTCTTCTTGGGCACTTTTGTGTAAACTTCATTAGAACCTTTTATCTCTTTCCACTGGATGATCATTAAAGAATCACCTGTTATTTCGTAAATGCCAGACATTCTGTCGTTAAAATAGCCGACGAAACTGTTTGACCAAAATTCGGCTTTTACAATGGAGTCGTTAATGAAAATCAGTTTTGCATCATGGTCGCGATTCCAACTTCCTCGATAAGTAACGCCAGTTTCTTGCTTATCATAGCAAGCGGCGCATATCGCGATCGCTGCCACGCATATAAGAATGATTTTCTTCATTTTCATCTTATTTCTTTACAAATTCAGAATACTACGAGGGCGGCCGATATGCCAGAATTCGTGGTTTCAGTCATCGTTGCGCCCTTTTGTCAATAGCTCTTTGATTTTACGAGCGTCCTCTGTCGAAAAACCGTAAATCCTCCCTTCAATACTTAAGAGGGCACCGCTTGTTGTGAATGCCAGATTGTATTCATTGTTGTTGCTGTCGTATAGTTTAACCCATGTTGAAGGCACAATAGATATAGGTTCCTGCAATACACGACAGTGGCTTAAATAATCAACGAATGGCTGGAAATCATACGGTTTTGGTTCAGTCCATCCTAAAACGAATTGGGCGGAGTCTATACGGAATTTTATTTCGGCTCTGACAATTGGCGTTTTGCAAAAAGGTTCGTCGGACAAATTGATTTTCTTCCAACCTAAGCAGCTTAAGCAGCTGGTAATGGAGGCAATGACGAGCGTTGCCAGACATATAAGAATGATTTTCTTCATGTTGTAGCGGTGGTTGATGAACAATTATTATAACGTGTTTCCCGGAATTTTATTGTTAGAAAGGGCTATTCTCGGAATTCGCTTATTTGTATCTTTGTTTGTGTGTTGACGTTCAGGTGTTTTCTGGTAATTGGGGAAGATTGGAGATGTCGAGCGACGTCAGTGTCTGCAACTGTTTTATGGCCATTTGGCGCAATGCTTGGAGACGTTCGTTTTGAGGGCGTTTCTGTTCTATGAGCAGTGCATTGTAGGATTCCATATTCGACAAGACAAGTAGTTGCTGAAGGGTGGCATAGTCGCGGATGTTGCCTTTGTGTCCGGGGTTGCGCATGCGCCACTGTGCTGCCGTGACACCAAAAAGAGCCACGTTGAGCACGTCGGCTTCATCGGCATAGACATACGACTGTTGTTCCTTGGTTAGTTCCGGAGGCAGAAGGTTTTGCTGGATTGCATCGGTGTGGACTCGGTAATTGAGTTTTGAAATTTCACGATTTAGATTCCACGATAAGGATAGGCGTGAATTTTCGTCGTATTTCAGACGTCGGTAGTCTTTCATCAAATAGAGTTTGAACTCTGCGGAAATCCACGAAGCGAATTCCATGGCAATGTCGCTATGGGCGTAGGTGCCGCCTCCGTAGCGCCCTGCCTTGCTGACTATGCCGACAGCCCCGGTCTGTTCAATCCATTTGGAGGGTGTCATTACAAAACGGTTCAGGCCAGCCTCGGTTTTAAACGTGTCGAATTGCACACGGTTAAAATTCGGATTGTGAAGGCTCTCCCAAAGACCTAGAAATTCGATGGTGTTGCGGTTGCGCATCCAGTTTTGTATAGCAAAACGAGGGTCGTCTCCGTTTCGGTAACGGGCTATGTCGGTCAGCGAAATGTACTCGTTGCGGAAGTCCTCCGTGTATATGCCCACTTCGATTCCTTGCACATGCAGTATGTCCTTCTTAATTTTGGCCATAAATCATATTTAATTTTCTGCAAAAGTACGACAATTATTTGGATTGGCAAAATTTATTTCTTGACTTTTTCAAATCAAATCTTTCTATGATTAGAAAAAGGACCATAATGATTTCTCTTTCCCTTTCAATTAATTGCCACAAGTAAATCGTTAAATTATAGTTAAATCACACCAAAAACGCTTGCAAAATTTGCTTTGCAAAATGGGTTAATTTATTGTATTACAATTTATTATATTTGTAACAAGTTTGTTAGTAACAAAGTTATTACTAATAAATTTGTTACTTGTGCGTTAATTATATGATTTGAGTTATAAATCACGAAAACACATAAAATATTGAAGTAAAAAACGCCAACCATGTCCCCCATTGTCCAACGACTTCTCAACCAGCAGCTTGCCTGTCCGCAGTTCGTCACTCCCGCCGAGGTGGTGGTATATATGGGTGCCATGCAGGCGCAGGAGTACCGTATGATGCGCTGGGCGGTGGCCATGCGTACCCGCAAGCCGTCGGCGAAGGCTTTCAAAAAGGCTTTCGACAGCGGACAGATAGTGCGTCTGCACCTTATGCGCGGCACCTGGCAGCTCGTCTCCGCCGACGACTACTGGCCCCTGCTGGAGCTCTGTGCCCCCAAGGCTCTGACGGTCATCAACGGGTGGATGCGGAGCAACAAAATCAGCCTCCCCGACGACGAGGTGGCGCTTGTCCGCGAAATCCTTGTCAGGACGGCCGCCGACAAAGGTAGCGTCACCAAGGAGGATTTTGTGCAGGCCTTGGCGGAACACGACATCCGCATGGACGACCATCGGCTGTCGTACCACATACGCTATGCCGAGCTCTCCGGCACGCTCTGCAGCGGCGACCTTTTGCCCATGAAAGCCACCTACGCCCTCGCCGCCGACAAGGTGAAAAACCATCTGCGTATGGACCGCGACGAGGCTCTTATGATGCTGGCACGCAAGTATTTCCGCAGTCGCCAGCCCGCCACGCTTGAGGATTTCGTTTGGTGGTCGGGACTGAACATCGGCGACTGCCGAAGGGCTATCGAATTGCTGGGAGATTATTTGCATGTCGAAACGCACGGCCGGGCGTCGGAAAAACGGGATTTTTATTATACCGATGATTGTCGCACACGCGGTTTCCGCAAAGGGCGATGCCTTTTCATCCCGCCCTACGACGAATATCTTATCGGCTACAAAAGCCGCGACATAGTGCTTTCGCCGGAATTCCGCCACAAGGCGCACAACAACAGCGGCATTTTCCAGCCCGTCATCGCCCGCGACGGCATAATATGCGGCAACTGGGCACCTTTCAGCGACGACTGCCGCACCTCGTTCTTCATCGGAGAACACGACGACGCCGTGCAGGAGGAATGGAAACGATACAAATTGTTTTTAGAGAAATAACACAATATATGAAACAGGAAATCAACCCGAAAGAGACCAACCGCGCTTACGCCTTCGAGATGTGGCTCAACGCCCCTATGCCGATGGTGACATTGGTGAAAACACTGAACGTCAGTCGTTTGCTGCGGATGGGAAGGAAGCACGACATCAAATTCAACACGCTGATGTGCTGGTGCATCGGCAAGACCGCCAGCGAGACCAAGGAGTTCTATCTCCTGCCCGAAAACGGCAAGCTGTACCGCTACGACAGTATCGCCATCAACGTGGTGGTACGCAACCGCAAGGGCGGCATCAACTCGTGCGACATACCGTTTTCCGACGACATACAGCAGTTCAACCGCGACTACCTGCAATCGACAGCCAAGGTGGCAGAGCAATGCGAAAGCTCTTTTCTCGAAGGATATATGATTGTAGGCACCTCGGCCATGATACAGACCGAACTCGACTGCATCACCAACCAATACACCGACAAGTTCCTCAACCCCATGGTGATGTGGGGGAAATACCGCAAAGGCTGGCTCAAGACCACACTGCCAGTCTCTTTCCAGTTCCACCATGTGATGATGGACGGCGGTGATGCGGCACGCTTTCTGGAGGCCTTGCAAAAAACGATAGAAAAGATTTGAAACCGTTGAAACACAGTTGATTCGGCTTCTCTTTTGCTATTGCGAATTGCAATTTTTGAAAGGATAACGGACTTGATTTTTTCTTTCGACCACAGATTACACAGATTTAACGGATTGATTTTGTGGATTATCATGCAAGCATGATTATGAATAATGCAAATTATTAGAAATCAATATAATACCATGGCACAAAAACACGACAACGATACCGAAGTGCGGACCACCGAACTCCTGCGCACCTCGCAGAGCTGGGACGGAGCCGAGTTGCCCGACTATCCCGCCGGACGCCCCGAGCTGGTGGCCATACGCTACCATTTCCCTCCCCGACAGAAACTGGACTGGCACCACCACGATGTGATGAACTTCGGCGTGGTGCAACAAGGCGAACTCACCATCATCACCGTCGACGGGAAAGAAAAGACAGTGCGCGAGGGCGAGGCGGTGGTGGAGATGGTTGGCACCGTCCATCACGGCGAAAACCGCGGCAGCGTGCCGGTGGTGCTCGATATGTTCTACCTCTCGCAGAACGGCCGGCCGCTTTCCGTGCCGCACCCCGAAATCCCGTTGGATTGAACAATCGCATGAAACATCTTCCCAATATCATAACTGCGCTGCGAATTGTCGGAGCCTTCGGCCTGCTCTTTTTCGATGTCCGGAGCTCGGCGTTTTGGGTGCTTTATCTCGTCTGCGGTTTGAGCGACATGCTCGACGGTTTTCTGGCACGCAGACTCCGTTGCGAAAGCAAGGCAGGGGCGTTGCTCGACAGCGTGGCGGATTTGGCTTTTGTGGCCTGCTGCTGCGTCAAGCTGTTTCCGGTGCTGAATCTCCCTGTCTGGCTGTGGATTTGGGCCGGAGCGATAATCGTTGTAAAGGTGATAAACCAGATTTCGGCCGTGGTGATGTACAAAAAGCTTTGCTTCCCCCATACCTTTGCCAACAAAGCCACGGGACTTCTGCTTTTCGTGGCTGTGTCCCTGACAATATTTTTGGAAACGCCTGTGCCAATGGTCGTTACGGCCGCCATTGCCACCTTCGCCGCCGTGCAGGAGGGGCATTTTATAAGGACGGGAAAAAATAGTTAAGAGTTAAGAATTAATAATTTACAATTGTAGAGATGCGCTGACGTGCGTCTCTTTTTTTCGGTGGCTGAGCCTGTCGAAGCCACAGAAAAAATCCGAAAATCGGTTCCATGCAATAAAAAACCTCTTTTTACGTTTTGCAAAAGCGAATAACATCCACACAATGTAATAGCACCATGAACCGCAAAAAACTGATAACATTCCTTCTTTTCACCTTCCTGCCGATGATGGGCATGGGACTTCTGATGCATTACTGCGGCGGCACTACCAGTTTCAAGACCACCGACCCATCCGCCGCGCTTAAGGGCTTCCTTTTCGGTGCCGGCGCCATGCTGATACCGCTGCTAGCGGTGGTTTTTACGCAACTCATCTTCAAGGATCCGGTGCTTAGAGGTCTCGGCATCTCCTTCAAAATCAACCGTTGGTGGTGGATAGGATGGCTGCTGATGCCTGTTTTGGCGTTGGCGGTGCTTGGCATGTCGTTGCTTATGCCCGGCGTGCAGTGGACCGCGGAGGGCGAAGCCGTCGAAGCCGCCATGCAGCAGATGCCGTGGTTGGGTCCGTGGAGCATCATTGCCATCACCTTGGCAAGCGGCTTACTGTCGGGCGTAACCATTAACGCCGTTTTCGCTTTCGGTGAAGAGATAGCATGGCGCGGATTTCTCGTCAAGGAGCTGAAAGGCAGGAAGTTCCTCGCTGTGGCGATGATTATCGGTGTCATCTGGGGTTTATGGCATTTCCCGCTTATCCTCAACGGCCACAACTATCCCGACCATCCCGTGGCAGGGGTGTTTATGATGGTGCTGATGTGCCTCGCGCTCACGCCAATGCTGCTCTATTTCCGTAGGAAATCCGGTTCTGTCGTGGTTCCAGCCATTATGCACGGCACTTTCAACGCTGTGGTGGGAGTCAGCATACTGTTCGTAACGCCGTACAACGACCTGCTTGTCGGCGGGGCGGGACTTGCCGGCATCGTCGTGCTGCTGGCGGTCGATGTCTGCCTTTTCCTCTACGACCGCTTTGTCTCCAAGGAGAGAATCTTTTCCGCCGAGGTGTGAGAGGCAGTAATATGATTGGATTAACATAAAAAATCCTAATTATTTTTATAAATGTCATTTTTTTTGTGTAACTTTGCAGAAATCAAAACTCCAACGTTATGAAAAGAACTATTTTTGCATTAATCCTTGCCTGTAGCACGCTCGCGCTGTCGGCTCAGGGAACAATCAAAGTAAATTACAAAGGTGCAAAACCCTCTATCAGCGATTTCGCTTGGGCGGTGCTTTCCATGGACGAAAATTCCGAAGAGGTCGATTTCGTCGAATCGCGCAATGCCGTGAAACAGGCGTGGATACGGCACCAGAAAGGCCTGGCGCAGGAAAAGGGCGTCACCCTCACCATCGACGAGAAAAACGGCTATGTGCTCTACGAGTCCAAGGACGGCGAATACACCTTGCAGGTGGAGATGTGCTACTGGAACGAAGCCGACGGCAAACACAAACTCTTTGCCTACAAGACGGAGTCTTTTTTAAACGGCATGCGTCCCGAACCCGGCCAGTACGACGGCCTTGTTTTCTACCGCTACGACAACGCCACCAAGAAAATGACAATCTGCGAGGCGGGCATCGATGTGGAGTATGTAAATATCTCCTACGCCCTTCCGCGTTCGGGCAAGGACATCACCGTAACACGCTGGAACAGCAACGGCACCACCAAAAAGCAGACGCTGAAATGGAACGGACACGGTTTTAATTGATTGACGAATCCCCTCACCTACGCCAATGTTGCCGGTGTATGAGACCGACGACAGCGAAGGCAATATCTATTTAATTCAGAAGAAAAAGTAAGAACTATGAAGAAATTATTGACATTATTCTCTGTGGTGGCGGTTGTTGCGGTAATTACGACATTTTTTGCGGGATGTTCGTCATCAAACGAGTTTCGTGTTGATTTGGAAAAACAGGAGATTGTGCCAGAAAGCAGCCTGAAATACGTAACTGTAATGTCTCGCAGCAAAGTTGTTCTGGACACTTTTTTTGATTATACGGACAAACCGTTTGAACTTTCAAAACTTCCTGAAAATGACACGATAATTATATCAAATGACGGTGGCGACCGTGGGCCGTTTCAAATAACTTGCTATACCGATGCGAATGGATGCATAGTGGAGTGTGTTGATTTTTAAACCTAAGCGGAGCCCTTTCCCTGCTTTTCTAAAAAGTACTTAACCGCGACTTTTGCGATATCGTTAAGGCGATGTTCGTCATCAAACGAGTTTCGTGTTGATTTGGAAAAACAGGAGATTGTGCCAGAAAGCAGTCTGAAATACGTACCTGTGGTTGTCGGTACTCCACATCAAAAAAAATCGTATCTTTGCAGCGTGAAAATAGTCATTTTCAACAATAACGTTATGAACTATTACAATTATGAAAGCTTACTATAAATTAATAATGGTTTTATTTTGCATTGTTATAACTTCATGCAACAAAAGAGAAACGACAAATCCCTTTGCTGATCCGATTCAAAAGGAAGGGGTTGAATGGCTTCTTACAGAACAAGTCCTCGGTTATTGGGATATGTACTACAAATACCCAAGCAATTATCTTGAGATGCGGGATTCGGATGCATGGTATTTTCATTATTCCCCACAATATTTGCAAACAGACAGCTTATTGATGGACAACTTGTCGAAAATACAATTCATTGAGTTAGATAAGAGTTTGGCAATTATTTTGAACAATGATACATTGGCGAAAGTTACGATTGATTGTATTTGCAACAGCAATGAACACTTTCCTCTTGGTGCCAGAGCGTTTGATTCTTTGGGGATTATGGATGAAGATTTTGTTATGGAACAATTGCATGATGATCTCATGAAAATAATACATCCGAAGATCGAACAAAAGATGAACGGATTGGGATATTATAGGCATCCTGTTTCAAAGCAGGCCGGTGAGCAGAAACTTCCAGAAGGTTTGTTGATAGAGTACAAGTATGAGCCACAAGGCGGTTCCATAAGGCTGATAGATGAATGCAAAGATTATTCATATCTTTTGTACACCGATTATCAAAATGTATTAAAAAGCATATTAGAAAGATATTGTGCCGAGAAAAAAATAATTAAACTATTAATGCCTATTGATATTTATTTACCAAATGATTAAGTGTAAAACTTCACAAGGTTGTTAACACTCCACAACAAAATAAATCGTATCTTTGCAAAACCAAACAAAGCGTAAATGGAAGGAATAAAAAACATTTAAAACACCACTGGCTCCCGCCCCAACCAAACGATTTTTGCAAAAAATCGACGCGCGTTGGGCCGAACAGTGAAGGAACCGCCAGTGGCTGTTCCGATAGCCACAAAGTGGCGGAGAATAAAAAAGCGTTCTTGAACTTTTTTGTTACTTTTTTCTTTCAAGAGAAAAAAGTATGAAAAAAAATCGTAACTTTGCAGTGTCGTTTTGTTCGTTATTTGTTTAACGGAATTCGCAAAAAATCGGAAAAATTACTATGAAATCAGAAATAATGTAAAATTAGAAGTCCCCAGAAGAAAAAGTAAGAACTATGAAGAGACTCTTGGTAATATTCGTGGTTGTGATGGCCTTCGCCACTACTGCCTTGGCACAGAGCGTTTCGGACAACCATAACAATGACACGCTCTTCCTTATCATTAATAGTGGCGATTCTATCTATATCACCGAAAATGACGTTGTAGATTTTGAACACCACATAGCTCAAAACACAAACGAAGACACGCGGGACATCTACTATCTGAAGCGTGCTAAATTCAAACAACTGGACAGTATTCATATAGACATGTCCCATCATATTGATTTTCAAGAAAAAACACCGCAGGGTGTATGGAACCCGGTTGGTATCTGGTATTGGTGGGATAAATATTTTGTACGTTTTAAAGGAAACCCTGTGCACATGTTACGCATAAATGACGATGGGAAAATTGTCCATCAATTTGAAACAAGACTCTATTTTGTTTTGTATACGGTCCAATAAACCTAAGCGGAGTTCCTTCTAGTCCTTTCGGAAAGTACTTAATCGCGACTTTTGCAAAATCGTTAAGGCAATATTCGCAACAAGGATACTCTAATCACTGATTTTTCCGGTACTCTTTTGGTGTTCAGCCTTTCAGCTCCCGTACCAGCTCGTCGCTGATGTTGTTGCCCAGCTGGCGGCACACATCCTGGCTCCAGCGTTGTGCCATGGATATGCGCGAAGCGTGGTCGTTGAAGCCCTGCAGCATGGCGTAGATATATCCCGCATTGAAATTGTCGCCTGCGCCAACGGTGCTCACCGTCTCTATGGTTTTCACCGGATAAGTGTCGCAGCCGTGTGGCGAAAAAACATGTATCGGCCGCGCTCCGTCGGTGAGTATCAGCGTGTTGCACAAAGGGCTTACCCTCCGGTAGATGGTATCGCCGTCGTGCAGGCCGTACAGATAGCCGAAATCCTCCATCGAGCCGCGCACCACGTCGGACAAAGCCATGTTCTCCTCGATACTGGCCGCAACATCCGGCAAGTCGGCGATATGGTTTTTACGGAAATTGACATCGTAATACAGCCAAGCACCGGCTTTGCGAGCATCACGCAACAAACCGCCCACAACGGGACGTATGGCAGGATTGATGGCGAAAAACGACCCGAAAAGCACCACGTCGGTGGGTAGTATGGTGGGCAGCGGTCCGTCGAGCGATACGGAGGCGTGGTCCTTGTAGAAAATGTATTGGGCGTCGTTGTGCTCGTCGAGAAAAGCCAGCGAAACATGCGACTTGGCATGCTGGTGAATGCATACGTACTCCGACGACACGCCGTTTTCGCGCAGAAAGCGGCAGATAATTTCGCCTATATGGTCGCCGCCGGCCTCGGTAACCATGGCGCACGGCACACCGGCACGGCCGAGCGAAACAATGCTGTTGAAAGTGGAGCCGCCCGGCACGGCTTTCTGCGGCTGGTCGTCCTTGAACAGGATATCCAGCACCGTCTCGCCGATGCCTATCACGCGTCTTGTGGCCGAAAAGGCCTTGGGGTCTTCATTGTACATCATAATGTTGTTCTTTGGTTTTGCAAAGATACGAAATATTTAGGAACGAGGAAAGAGAAACATTTTCATTGGCAATAAATAAACGTATTTTGCGTTTTATATTAAGCTTATGGTATAATAGAAAAACAATCAAAATGATTTGAATATGGCGAAAGGCATGACGATAAACCAAGAAGAAAGGGATTTTGTAAAGTCTTTGAAACAGATTGTCCAATCGGCGCGTGGAATGGCCTACGCTGCCATCAATTATGCGAATGTTCGGGCCAATTGGCTCATTGGGCAGCGCATTGTGGAACAGATGCAGAAAGGCGAAAACCGGGCCGAGTATGGCACATATCTGATAAAATTGGCTTCAGAAGCCTTGACCGAGGAATTCGGCAAGGGATTTTCTGAAACGAATATTAAAAGTTTTAGAAAGTTCTATTTGATATTCAGCAACTTAGAGATTAGCTCCATGGTGTTGAACGACTCCAAGCAGATTGGGCAGACACTGTCTGCCCAATCTCAAAAACAGATTCAGCAGACACCGACTGCTGAATTTAATGACTCGGCAAGTCAAACATCATCCGATCCATTTCGGCAGGCACTGCCTGCCCGATTGAGTTGGACTCATTTTGAGCGACTTATGCGTGTGGAGGATGAGAAAGCACGCAACTGGTATCTGCGTGAAGCCTCGGAACAGATGTGGAGCGTCCGCACCCTCGATCGCAACATCAACACAATGTATTACGAACGCATTATCCTCTCGCAGGTGAAAGAGCCCGTAGAGCAGGAAATGAAAGAAAAAACTCAGGCTTTCCAGCAAGATAAATTGGAGTTTATCAAAAATCCCACTGTTCTGGAGTTCCTTGGTCTCCCGGGAAACAAAGGATACAAGGAGAAAGACCTTGAGAAAGCGATATTGGACAATTTGAGCGAATTTTTGATGGAATTGGGCAAGGGTTTCGCATTTGTCGGTCGCCAGCAGCTTATCCGCACCGAAGCCGAAGACTATTACATCGACCTTGTGTTCTACAACTATCTGCTAAAAGCTTTTGTGCTGGTAGATTTGAAAGTGGGTAAAGTGACGCATCAGGATGTGGGACAGATGGATATGTATATCCGAATGTTTGACGAACTGAAACGTGGTGAGGGCGACAACCCGACAATAGGAATCCTGCTTTGCTCGCAAACCGACAAGGACATTGCACGTTACTCCATTCTCAAAGGCAACGAACAGCTGTTTGCCACAAAATACAAGCTGATACTGCCGAGCGAAGAGCAATTGGCGGAAGAGATTGGACGACAGAAAGAAATTTTCTTGGCACAACAATAATAAATAATTGTAAAAGATAAAGATATGAAGAAATTACTGGTAATTTTCGCGATTGTGCTAGCTCTTTATGCCTGCACGGAAAACATATCACAAGTTATTCCCCAAAAAGAAAAAACCGACTACTGTTCCATAAAATTTAATGACAGGTTCGACAACCCTTTGAAAAAGGGCGTTTGGGACAGCCTTTTCGAGTATCACGAAGCTGTTTTCGCCCCTGTATATTTGGGAGATGTTAAACCGGAGATAAAATTGATATACAAGCCTGAGCTGACCGGAAATAGGATTGATGCTGTTGAAGAATGGGAGGCACCATTTGAATATGACACTGAAAGACGAATGCTAAAATATCCTACCGATAGCACATTGCTAATCACAGTGGACACCAGCCGAATAATCGGTTATCCGATGTATCTTTGGGAATATTACAAAACACCTGAACATCGTCAGGGCATAATGTCTTACCCTGTTTTTGTGGAAAACACATCCGATGACACTCTGCAAGTCGGGGAAGGCGATGTTTTGCCAATCACCATTGAGGCGAAGGGAAGGGATGGACAATGGCACGAGTTGTACAGAGCTTATATTTATGAGTGTGGTACGGGGTTGTTAGATATTTATCTTGCACCGCACCAGATTGCCGTTGTGGCAATGCCCGTTTGCGAAGGGACTTTCCGCACAGAATTGCGTTTAGGGTACTGTCTGTCCCGCGACAAGCGTATTTATTCCAATGTGTTTGAAGGTTTTATAAACCAATAATTACATTCACTATACTGCTGGCTTGCTATTTGCCCTGCCTCTTAAAAATCACATTCCTGCTTTCAGCTCCCGCACCAGCTCGTCGCTGATATTGTTGCCCAGCTGCCGGCACACATCCTGGCTCCAGCGTTGAGCCATAGCTATGCGCGAAGCGTGGTCGTCGAAGCCCTGCAGCATGGCGTAGATATATCCCGCATTGAAATTGTCGCCGGCGCCGACGGTGCTCACCGTCTCTATTGTTTTCACCGGATAAGTTTCGCAGCCTTGGGGCGAATAAACACGTATCTGCCGTGCTCCGTCGGTGAGTATCAGCGTGTTGCACATCGGACTTACCCGTCGGTAGATGGCGTCGCCGTCGTGCAGGTCGTACAGATAGCCGAAATCGTCCATCGAGCCGCGCACCACGTCGCTCAAAGCCATGTTCTCCTCGATACTGGCCGCAACGTCGGGCAAGTCGGCGATATGGTTTTTGCGGAAATTGACAGCGTAATACAGCCAAGCACCGGCTTTGCGAGCATCACGCAACAAACCGCCCACAACGGGACGTATGGCAGGATTGACGGCGAAAAACGACCCGAAAAGCACCACGTCGGTGGGTAGCATGGTGGGCAGCGGTCCGTCGAGCGATACGGAGGCGTGGTCCTTGTAGAAAATGTATTGGGCGTCGTTGTGCTCGTCGAGAAAAGCCAGCGAAACATGCGACTTCACATTTTCGTGAGTGCATACATATTCCGACGACACTCCGTTTTCGCGCAGAAATCGGCAGATAATTTCGCCTATATGGTCGCCGCCGGCCTCGGTAACCATGACGCACGGCACACCGGCACGGCCGAGCGAAACGATGCTGTTGAATGTGGAGCCGCCCGGCACGGCTTTCTGCGGCTGGTCGTCCTTGAAAAGGATATCCAGCACCGTCTCGCCGATGCCTATCACGCGTCTTGTGGCCGAAAAGGTGTTGTTTTCTTCGTTTTCCATGGCAATGTCGTTTTTTTTGTCTTGCAAAGATACGAAATATTTAGGAACGAAAAAACAAAAACACCTTGCCATAAACAATTTTTGCCGTCGTGCGACGTTAACCGACTGATAGAACGATTCTCTTTCTGAGTTGATAAGAAAAAAGTAACGATATGAAAAAACTCTTGTTATTATGCACTTTGGCACTAGCCGTTGCCCTTGTGGGCTGCAAAACGCAACATCTCACAGCAAAGGATGTCATTCTTAGCTCGTACCAAAAGTGCCAGTCCATACAATGTGGACATTACGAGGTGGATTATCTTATTAAATACATGTCGGGCGACGACACATCGTATTGCCGTTTTACCTGCGACTTCAACAAAAAACTGTTGGACTCAATTTTTGGTAAAACATTTGCTTTGGTTGAGGAATATGAATATTCCGGAGAAAAATATCGAAGCAATTACCTTTACACTGGAAATGAGTTTGTTGAGTATAACGACACTTCTGGAATGGTGGTGCCGTGCGGGATGTATGCTCAAGACATAGCTAATAATTGGCGTCACCAGCTCGATTTTTACACGCCTTTGACCGAAAGGAACAGTTTCCCTCTGCGTGGCGCCATGCAATTGCTCGACACATCCTACACATATTCACTTTCCGAAACCAAATTGGATGGGAAGAAATGTTATCTTGTTACTATCTTCGGAACGCTAGTTGAGGATAAGAATTATGGTATGAAAATAATACGCAATGAGACCAAGGTGTGGATAGACAAAAAGGACTATCTCCCGCTAAAATATTCCACTGCTTTCGACATAGTGCAACAGAAAGACACACTGTTCGAGTACAGAGAGTTCAAGTTGCTATCTTTCAGTCCCGTAGTCGATAATACGAAACTGTCGTTTGATGCTGTGCCAAAGACAGTGCTTTTAAAGGACTATGTTCCATATACTCCTCCCGAGCTGCTTCCCGCAGGGGACCCGGCCCCGCTGTGGTCGCTGCCAAGCCTTGCGGGCGACACGGTCTCTCTCGCCGACCTGAAAGGCAAGGTGGTGCTAGTGGATTTCTTCTACAAATCGTGTGCCCCATGCTGTGCCGCATTGCCTTGCTTGCAAAGTCTGCACGAAAAATACAAGGACAAGGGCTTTGTTATGATAGGCATCGACCCGATAGACGACCCTGTTAAGGCTAAAATGGCCGATTTCCTTGCCAAACGCGACGTCACCTACACCGTTCTTTTCTCCGACCGCAAACTTCCAAAGGAATACCATGTTTCGGGTTACCCCACACTCTATTTCATCGACCGCAATGGCAATATCGTCTATACCCAGATTGGATTCTCCACAACTCTGGAGGAAGAGCTGGAGAAGAAACTTGTTGAAATGCTTGGAAAATAGATGGACTAGAGGAACTGCACTGCTGTTTTTCTACGCAAAAGTAGGTGCTTGTTGCGCTCGTTTCAAATTGTATTTCAAAGAAAAGTGTTTATTATAACATCTTGATAATCAATAATATAATATCAAAATATCTATTTTGTAAATAAATTATTTTTGGCTACAATGCATATTTTTATGCTATTTCTAGCCAAAAATAACCGCAATAATTCAACGAAAAATAACGTTTGCAAAACAACAGATAAAACCAACCCGAATTTTGTCAGAGCTGCGGAATGCGATGGTTTCCCGATTGCTTTTGTTCTAAAGAATAAATAATTTTTGGCTGTAATAATTATTTTTCATATATTTGTAGCCAAAAATAAATATATCTATTTTTATGCAACTAATTGGAAGAAAGCGAGAAATAGAAGAATTAACTCGATTGAAAGAGTCGTCTCAGGCAGAGTTTGTTGCGTTGTATGGTCGCCGAAGGGTGGGCAAAACGTGGCTGGTGCGGAGCTTTTTCCGCGACAATTTCACTTTCTATTCCACTGGCATAGCTCGTGGAAACCGACAGGAACAGCTGCAAAACTTCTATAAATCAATATGTTCGTACAGCAAAACAGCACCTGAACAGCCCAAGGATTGGTACGAGGCTTTCGATTTGCTGAAAGATGTGATAAAACGCTCTCGGCAACGTAAAAAGGTGGTGTTTTTGGACGAATTGCCGTGGATGGACACCCAGAAATCGGAGTTCCTTAAAGCTCTCGACCTGTTTTGGAACAGCTGGGGCAGCATGCAGAGCAGCCTTCTGTTTATAGTCTGTGGCAGCGCCGCCTCGTGGATGGTGAAAAACATCATAACCAGCAAAGGCGGTTTGCACAACCGTTTGACCTGCCACCTGCACCTAAGCCCTTTCACCCTTGCCGAAACCAGGCAGTATCTTCATTCGCAGGGCGTGCGCTGGAACGAGGATCTGATTGCCGAATGTTATATGATAATGGGCGGAATCCCCTATTATCTGCACTTGTTGGACAAGTCTCTGAGTCTTGCGCAAAATATTGACAGACTGTTCTTTGCGAATAACGCGCTGCTTAAAACCGAGTTCGACAATCTGTACAAATCGCTTTTCCGGAAATCGGAGGAATATGTGAAAATCATTACCGCTCTTGGCAAAAAACGCAGCGGCCACACCCGCGACGACATCGCCAACGCCACAGGCCTTACCAACGGAGGCGGTATGACACGGCGGCTGGACGAGCTGGAGCAATGCGGTTTCATCCGTCGATACAAACCGGTGAATGGTCGCTCGCCACTGTTCCAGCTTGTCGATTTCTACAGCCTTTTTCACCTTCAGTTTATAAATGGAACGCGCCATTTCGACCGTGAAGCGTGGCTGCATCTGCAAGCTACGCCGCGCTACAACACTTGGCTGGGATTGAGTTTCGAACGGCTTTGTTTCGCCCACGTCCACGCCATCCACAAAGCACTCGGAATAACGGGTGTGGCAACCAAGACCTATCCCATGCAAACCGCTAACGCACAGATGGATATGGTGATAGAACGTGCGGACAAGGTGGTTTCGTTGTGCGAAATGAAATATACCGCAAAACCGTATGCCATCACCAAACAAGAGGCCGACAAGCTCCGCAACAGGGTGGAGGAACTGAAAGGTTGTTTTTCTACGCAAAAACAGGTGCTTGTAACGCTTGTTTCAAATTGTAACTCGAAGAAAAATGCTTATTATAACAGCCTAATAACCAATAATATAATATTAAAAGACCTGTTTAGCGAGTAAATTATTTTTGGCTACAACACGCATTTTTATGCAATTTCTAGCCAAAAATAACCGCAATTATTCAACGAAAAATAACGTTTACAAAACAACAGATAAAACCAACCATAATATGGAACCAAAATTTTGTCAGAGCTGCGGAATGCCGCTCACCGAAGGAATGTTCGGCACCAACGCCGACGGAAGCCGCAACGAGGATTACTGCCTCTACTGCTACAAGGACGGGGCTTTCACCAAAGACTGCACCATGGACGAGATGATCGACTTCTGCGCCCAGTTTGTTGACGAGGTGAACAAAAACATGCCCAAACCCATGACCAAAGAGGAATACAAACAGATGATGCGGCAGTACTTTCCACAGCTGAAACGCTGGAAGAAATAAACCCTAGGAGCGTTAGCATGATGGAAATGATAGTTGCCACGTTGGACGACATGCCAGAGCTGCTGGAGCTGCAACGCAAGGCCTATGCTCCCGCTTTCGGCAGTCTGGACTGGACCGACGAGTCGCCGCTGGACGAGACGTTGGAGCATCTTTGCCAGGAGTTCCGCCGTTGCACCATCTACAAAGTGCAAAATGCGGAGGGACAGATAATTGGCTCCATCCGTGGCAACGTCGCCGACGGCTCCCTGTGGATGGGGCGCATGATGGTGCACCCCGACTATCAAGGACAAGGCATCGGCAGGTATATGTTCTACGAGATACAGCGGCTCATGCCACATCGGCGGGCGTGGTTCTGGGCCTGTCTGCAGATGTCCGCCACCTACAATTTCTATCTCCGCCAAGGGTTCAAACCCACCGGAATACTGAACGAAAACCCCAAGCTGACGTGGATTTATATGGAGAAAAAATGAAACGTAAACTTCTGATACTGATAATGCTTTTGCCCGCATTGCTTTTTGCCCAGCCCAAGACGGAGAGATATGGGGCTTGCGTTTCGCATAACCACACAGCCGGTTTGTTCAACGCCGACGAGAGTTTCGCCCTTCACAGCGTCATGAAATTCCCGCAGGCCATATATGTGGCTGATTATCTGAACAGAAACGGGCTGGCGCTAACCGACACCATTGTCGTGGACAAAGCGAAACTGATGCAAGACACATGGTCCCCGATGCTGAAAATGTTCGAAGGCAGGAGGGCTTTTTCGTATGCCGAATTGTTGGAACTTTCGCTCGCCCAAAGCGACAACAATGCGTGCGACATCCTTTTTAAGCATTGCGGCAAGCCAAAAGTGGTAACGAAATTTCTGCACAAACTCGGATTCCCAAATATCCATATCCGATTTACGGAGAGGCAATTGCACAAAAATCCAGCAAAGGCGATAGAAAACAACGCCACACCTTGGGAAATGGTTCGTCTGTTCCAATGGTTTTACAACCACAAAGATGATAATCAATATCTTACATTCGTTTGGAACACCATGGCCAATTGCTCGACAGGTTTGAAACGCATACCGGCCGCAATTCCCGAAGGGGCCACCATCGTACACAAAACAGGCACTGGGTTCCCTAATGGAGATGGCACTCAGGACATGAACGACGCAGGAGTCGTCATCCTGCCCGACGGAAGATGCGTGTTTATCGCCATTTTTGTCCCAAATTCGAAATCGGAAAACGAAATAGCCGAATTGGCTAAACAGCTGTTACCCAAATAAGTAAGTCAAACAAACCGCTATGTCAGAACACTGGGAGATTTACGCCGACTGGAACCCGTGGCACGGATGCACCAAGATAAGTCCCGGCTGCAAGTACTGCTATGTGTACCGACAGGATGAGATGTACGGCAGCGAGATTTCGAGCAGCCAATGCCGCAAGACGGCCAATTTCGACCTCCCCGTGAAGCGTCGTCGCGACAAGTCGTGGAAGATAGGGAGCGGCAAGGTGGTGTTCACCTGCTTCACCTCCGATTTCCTGCTGAAAGACGCCGACGCGTGGCGGCCCGAGTGCTGGCAGATGATGCGTCAGCGCAGCGACCTGTGGTTTTTCTTCTTCACCAAACGCATCGACCGTTTCATGGAGTGCCTGCCCGACGACTGGGGCGACGGCTACCCTAACGTCATGGTGGGCTGCACCGTGGAGAATCAGGCCATGGCCGACTACCGGCTGCCCATATTCCGCTCGCTCCCCATCAAGCACAAAAGCATCATCGTGGCGCCCATGCTCGAGGCCATCGACATCAGCCCCTATCTCGATGCGACGATAGACGAGGTGTCGGCGGGCGGCGAGTCGGGCTACGACGCACGTCCCTGCCACTACGACTGGATTCTGGCCCTCCGCGAGCAGTGCGTGGCAAAGGAGGTGGCGTTCCGTTTCCACCAGACGGGGGCGCGTTTCGTCAAGGACGGACGGATGTACCGTGTGAAAAGGTGCCACCAGCTGAGTCAGGCCCACAAAGCCAACATCGACTACAAAATTGGCAAATACCTTGTCCCCGAAACGGTGAAATTCGAATGGAAGGACAGCGACTATCACGAATAAAACAATGTGATACTTTTCACACGAATTGCCATATAATTATCCAAAAATTTCAATACACGATGTCCATATTTTTGTCGATTAGCACACATTCGTTGTCATCGTCTAAATAGGCATATCGTTCGCCTTGAAGGCTCGACATCCCGAAATTGATAAGAAGTCCGATTGGCATACGTGTCAGTCGCAAGTAGTTGAATAACTGCTCCCTATGTGCAGGAATCAGCTCGTTGACCGATTTGAGCTCAACAATTACATCTTCGACTACCAAGTCCATCTGATAATATTTTTCCAATTTGTATTCTTTGTAGAAACATGGAAGTTGCTTTTCGCGCTCACAATGAATGCCTCTTTCCTGAAGCTCAATAAAAAGCGCTTCGTTGTATATTGGTTCCAGCAGTCCCCCGCCCAACTCACGGTGAACCTCCATTGCGGCACCAATAATGGAATACACCAATTCCTTGTATTTTCTCAAATTCATATCAATCAAATAATTAACAAATAATCAACGTTTTAAATAACGTTTTGCGCTTGATAATATTGTTTCTTTTTTATAAAACACACATAAAAATTAATGGTTAATTTGTGGCAATTCGTGTTCAAAACCACCACAAACAAGAATCATCAAAATCTTTCCTGTAACAATTAATGGTCAATTATTCGCATGGTTTTATTTGTTGTTTTGGAGCTCATCAACCTTTCAGGTGTCATGGCAATTCGTGTTAAAAAATAACCTCAAATTCGAGTTTTTTTTGTACTTTTGCAGTTGATATTAAATGTTACAATCATGAACAATCTTATTGCCTTTTGCGGGCTCGACTGCGAGGAGTGCGACGCCTACATAGCCACCCGCGACAACGACCAAGCCCTGCGCGAGCGTACCGCCCGTCTGTGGTCGGAACTGAACAACACCACCATCCTGCCAGAGCAGATCAACTGCCAAGGCTGTCGTATGGACGGCGCCAAGAGCGTTTTCTGCGAACAGCTTTGCCAGATACGTCACTGCGCCATGGGCAAAGGCCTCGACAACTGCGGCGGCTGCGCCGAGATGGAAACCTGTGCAAAGCTCGGTGCCGTCACCGCACAGCGCCCCGATGCGTTGGAGAGGCTGAGGAACGAAAACAACGTGTGAGAAAACAACTTCTAACGTGATTTGTAAAAATGAATTTAAACTGTCTCCAAATACACAAAAACAATAAAATGTATATTAGGCATCCACAGTAAGAATTTGCACATCGCATTTGGAAAAAACAGCAAAAAAATTGTATCTTTGCAACCGGAAAACCCACAACAAAAACTAAAACGACATCTTCAAACCGATGAAAAAAGTTATTCTGATTATAGCAATCCTTTTCGCCAGTGCCACCGCCGCCATGGCCCAGCAGAAACCCTACGACGAAAGTATCGACGCCATGGAGCAGATTCGTGCCGCCGTGGCCGAGGCCCAAGCCAGCGGACGTTATGTGATGTGTCAGGTGGGAGGCAACTGGTGTCCGTGGTGCATTAGGTTCGCGCAGTTCGCCACAACGGACAGCCTTGTCGCCCCGCTTATGGTCGAGAACTACGTCTATATCCATGTCAACTACTCCAAAGCCAACAAAAACCTCGAAGCCATGCGTTTTCTGGGCAACCCCGGACGCTTCGGCTACCCCGTGTTCGTGGTGCTCAACAGCGAAGGCACGCCCATCCACATACAAGAGTCGGAGTCTCTCGAGGAAGGCAAAGGCTACAACCCCAAACGCGTAGCCAAATTCCTCCGCCTCTGGTCGAAAAAAGCGGTAGAGACAGATGTTAAGTGAAGGTGTTAAGGCGTTAAAATGTGAAGATGTGAAATCGTTGAGTTGTTGAACTGTTGAACTGTTTATTTGTTTATTTGTTTAACTGCAAACTCCCAACTATAATTCCGAAATCATAAATCCGAAATCCGAATTAAAAAACAATTCTAAACTCTTAATTCTTAACTCTTAACTAAAAATCACTTACCTCTCCCCTGCATTATTATTATCGCAGTATAGAGCAGAATTTTGATGTCGGTGGTGATGGACATATTCTCGAGGTAGAGAAGGTCGTAGCGCATACGTTCCACCATCTGGTCCACATTCTCGGCGTAGCCGTATTTCACCTGTCCCCACGACGTGATGCCGGGTTTCACCTTGTGCAGAAGCAGATATTCGGGAGCGCGTTGCACAATCTGGTCGATATAGTACTGACGTTCGGGACGCGGTCCCACCAGCGACATGGTGCCTTTCAGCACGTTGTAAAACTGCGGAATCTCGTCCAGTCGCACCTTGCGCATAAAACGTCCGAAAGGCGTGATACGCGGGTCGTTGTCGCTCGAAAGCATCGGGCCGCTCTTCTCCGCATCGGTGTACATCGAACGGAACTTATGCATCTTAAACGGCTTGCCGCCCAGTCCGATACGCTCCTGCGAATAGAACACGCTGCCTTTCGAAGTGGTCTTCACGATGATGGCTGTAACCAGATACACCGGCGAAAGCAGCAGCATTGCCAGCGACGCAATTGCCACATCCATAATACGTTTCACGCTGTACTGCCACTCCTTCATCAGTCGGGTGTCGATAACGATAAGCGGTGAATGGAAAATGGACGTAATCTTCACCGAACCGAAGATGATGTCGCGTATCTCTGGGGTGATTTTTATCAGCACCTCCTTGGCGGACAGCAGGTTGATGATGGTGGAGAGCATCGACCGCTCGCATTTCTCCACGGCGATAATCACCTCTTCGATGGCGTTGTCGTCGATAACCTGAACAACATTGTCCATGCTGCCCAAACAGGGCAACGCTTCGGACAGCTGCGGATCGGCACTTTCGTTCATCGTGATGTAGCCTTTGAAAAAGTTTCCTGCCGAAATCTCCTGATTTTCAACCTCTTGAAAGATTTTCCAAGCCTTTTCGCCGTTGCCTATCAGCAGGGTGTTGAAACCAATCTTGCGCGAGTGTATGCGGTGCACGTTGCGTGTGGTGATGACCAGTCGCGGGAAATATGTGAAGAAAAACTGCAGTCCGAACAGCACCAGAAACAGCAGGTAGTAGTATTTATACGAGGTGATACGGTCGTCGAGCAGCAGCACGAAGAAAATCACCACCGAGCCGATGAGCGTAGCCAACAGCGTCTGTTTCAGCTCGTTGAGACGCGATTTGCGGAACACGTTACGGTAGGTGCCCTGAATGGCGTACAACGCTATCCACGAAAGTGGCATCAGCAGCAATCCCAACCATAACTTGCTGTCGTGCAGAGCATTGCCAAGCTCCGAGCAGGGCACGTTTTCCACCACCGTCTTGCGGAAAAGGAAAAATGCCGCCCATGCCAGTGCCGTTCCGATGAAATCGGCAATCACATACTTGGCTATCTGCACTTTTTTGTTCATCATTTCTTGTCTCTGTCTTTGTAGGCCGTAAGTTTAATGTTGTCTATATACACTTTGCCCTCGATGCCGTTGCTGTTCACAGCCTGGAAAGCGATATGGAACTGTTTGTAGTAGCTGTACTGGCTCCACAGCTTGCCCAGCTGTATGTATATTTTGTTCCACCCTTTGTCGAAATTGGGGTAGAGGGTGATGGCGTAGAATGTCTCGTATTTGCTGTTGAGGCTGGTGCGACTGCACAGTCCCACGCTCAGCGGCACGTTGGTCCAGTAGTCGAGTTCGAGGAACAGCGCCCCGTTGTCGGTAACGGTGAACTCCTCGTTTGAGATGAAGGTGGCGGCGCTCTGGTCCGTTTTCAAGTACACGGCCCCACATCCGCGGTCGCTGCGCACGGTGTCGGGCGAGGTGACGCGTTGCACAACGGTGTCGGGCAGCGATAGGGTGGGAATCTCCGGCTCAAAATATTCTTCCCACACTTTATAAAGGAATCCCGTGCTGTCGTAGTAGGTGGTCTGCGAGCCGAGCTCAAGGCAGCGGTCGGGAGTCAGAGTCTGGTTTTTGATGTTGATATTGCGATAAAACGGGTAGCTGCTTCGTGTGGCGGCGATGCCGTTGAGTTTTATCACCGGTGTCAGGCTGATGGTGTATTCGCCCTGTCGCAGCACCGGAACCCTGCAAGGCAGCGTGAAGACGCCGAGCTGGTGGTTCTCCTCCGAGTTACGCAACGTAATCTGCACCGCGTCGATGTTCGAGGTGAAACAGCCCGAATAGTTGGAAATGGAGTTGTGCGGGTCGTTGGCCACCTCTATCTTGTCGATGGAGATGAAGGCCGGCACCGTCTGGTCGCCCTCGAACTTGTTGCACGAGAGGCACAGCAGCAGCGCGGCAATACTTGTCAATATAATGTTTTTGTTCATAGGCATAATTAACGGCGACATTTTATATTTATTGTGAAACGTTGCTCTTTCTTTTTATCTGTGCTATGGAAACGCCCGTTATGGCCACCACCATACCCACCACCTTGAGCAGCGTGAGACTCTCCTGCCCTATGGCGCAGGCAAAAATCATGGTGAACACGGGAGTGGCGTTGCTAAACACAAACACACTCGACGCCCCCATCCGGCGGATGCCGTAATAGAAAAACACGTACGACAGCGTGGAACAGCCCAATCCCAGCGCGGCGATACAGCCCACTGCACTTGCCGTGAAATGTATTGCCTGCAGGTTGGGGATGTTGAAAAAAAGCAGCGGAAGGAAATAAACAATGCCTATCACGTTTTGGTAAACGGTGATGGTGATAGGCGGATACTTGTCCACTATCTTGTTCAGTATCAACGAGTAGAACACTGTGATAAACACTGCCGTGAAAAGCAGTAGAATGCCCCGCAGTTCGCTGCCCAGACTTGCTCCGCTGCCCAGAATCATTGTGGCGATGCCCAAAAGCGACACCAGTCCCCCTACGATATTCATCGGCGAGAGACGCTCCTTGTAGGCTATCAGCATCCCGAAAGGCACAAACACAGGTATCAGCCCGATAATCATCGACGCCAAGCCGCTGGAGATGTACTGCAGACCGGTGTTTTCGCACAAAAAATAGAGAAACGGCTCCATCAGCGCCAATCCGAGGAAATACTTGAGGTCGCCCTTTTCAATCTTTCGCACCTTTCTGACAATGAATAAGATAGGAACAAAAATCACTACCGAAAACAGCAGCCGGAAAAAGACGATGATTGTCGCGGTGTAATGCGCGTCGGAATTGAAAATGGCCTTGGTGAGCACAAACGACACACCCCACATCGCAACAGCGAGGGTTACAAGCAGATACGGCAGAATCTTTCGGGCGTTCATCGCTATAAGTGTCTTTGTTCGGAAAAGGAAAAACGGATTTTTGTCCTATTTATTATAGTAGTTCCCAATAATTCGCACTATATGTAGTCATACTAATATTACCACACACAAAATCAATCCGTTAAATCCGTGTCATCTGCGGTCAGAAAATTTCAGTTATATGTATCAACGTTTTTCGTTCCCCCAGCTCTCGGAGGGTGCCCACCAAACACCTTTCATTTATTTTTCGTATTTTTGCAATACTGATCAAACATCTTTTACCATGAAAAAAATCGGCGTACTATCTGACACTCACTGTTTTATACCGGAACAGGTATTCACTTTTTTCAAGGACTGCGACGAACTTTGGCACGCCGGCGACATCGGCAACCTCGCCACCTATAACACCCTGCAGGATTTTAAACCTGTGACGGCGGTGTACGGCAATTGCGACGGTCAGGACCTGCGCTACCAGATACCGCCAGTGCAGCTCTTCAACTGTGAGGGCGCCAAGGTGATGATGACACACATCGGGGGCTATCCCGGACACTACGACCGTTTTGTGCTGCCGCTCATCGACAAAGAAAAACCCGACATCTTCGTGGCCGGACACTCGCACATTCTGCGCATAATGTTCGACGAAAAACGCAAACTGCTCCACATCAACCCCGGCGCCTGCGGACATCAGGGCTTCCACCTAAAAGCCACCCTCGTGCGCTTCGACATCGACAACGGCACCCCGAAAAACCTCGAATATCAGGAGTTTGACAAATAACCCGCACCTTTTTTCCACTTCCCAAACAATAAAAAACGACACTCGACGTTAGTCTTTGGTTTAGGTCACTAGTCCCGAAGGGACGACAGAATACAAACGGGGGTGTCAACCCCCGTAAAAAAGAAAATAATGGCAAAGAAGAAGCACAACTACAAGTTCAACCCGCACACCCTTACTTTCGAGAAAGTGAAGGTAAGCATCAAGGACCGCCTACGGATGGTGTCGTTCTCGGTGGCTCTGGGCGTTGTGCTTGCCGTCATCTTCACATTCCTCGGCTACAGCCTTATCGACTCCCCCAAGGAGAAACGTCTGAAACGCGAAAACGCACAGTACAAACGTCAGCTGGCCGAAATAAACCGCCGCATGAACCTTATCTCCGACGAACTTGCCGACCTCGAAAACCGCGACGACAACATCTACCGCACCATCTTCGAAGCGGAGCCCATCTCGTCGGAGGTGCGCAACTCCGGCATCGGAGGCGTGGAACGCTACAACGAGCTGCAGGGCTACGACAACACCGAGGAAATAACCTCCACCCACCAGCGTCTCGACGAGATAACCAAACGTATGTACGTGCAGTCGCTCTCGTTCGACGAGGTGTATAAACTTGCCAAAAACAAAGTGGAATATATGGCCTCCATGCCCGCCATCCTGCCCATGCGCAAAAACGCCTTCCACATAGTGTCGGGATTCGGCATGCGCTACCACCCCATCCTGCACTACTCACGCATGCACACCGGCATCGACATGGCCGCCAAGAAAGGCACCCCCATCTACGCCACCGGCGACGGAGTGGTGGAGGTGGCTGGCCGCGGCGACGGCTATGCGGGATATGGCATAGTGTGCGTTATAAACCACGGCAACGGATTCAAGACGCTGTATGCGCACATGAACGAAGTGAAAGCCGTGCAAGGCAAGAAGATAAAACGCGGCGAACTGGTGGGATACGTGGGCACCACAGGACTCTCGCAGGCTCCCCACCTGCACTACGAGGTGCTACAAAACGGCAAACGCGTCAACCCCGTCTATTTCTTCTACAACGACCTCACCCCCGCCGAATACGAACAGGTGCTCGAAGAAGCCCGTCAGGAAAACCAATGCCTCTCCTGATAGTTCGGAATTCGGAACTCGGAGTTCGGAACTAGTTTATAATTAACAATTTACAATTGACAATTAGGTGTCAGTGGTCAGTATTCAGTAAAAGCCCCGAAGGTGTGAAGAAAAGTCCAGTGGGCTTTTCGATAGCGACCAAGGGGAGCGGAGAAATGAGCCCCGAAGGGGCGACAGATTACAGGCGGGGGGTGAAGAAAGGTTCAGTGAACCTTTCGATAGCGAAGCGGAGAACCCACAGCCCTCGTATAAAGGACACCCCCAACCAATGAGCCCCGAAGGGGCGACAGAGAGTAGTTGATAATTGATAATTAAAATTTCAACAACTCAACACCTCAACAATTAAACAACTAAACAATTCAACAATTCAACATTTTTTTCCTCAAAGCCGCACAGCTACTTGAATTTCAACGAGAGTTGCCTCATACACTCGTTTTCCACATCGGTGAGGTTGCTCACACCTACGCCCAACAGACGCACACCTCTGCCCGAACAATCCACCTTGGAAAGTAGGCTCTTGACAATGGCATGTAATTCGGCGAAACTGCACACGTAGCCCTCGGCGGTATAGCTCCGTGTGATGGTCGAAAAATCTGCGAAACGCATCTTCAACGTCACCGTCTTGCCGTATTTCCCCGCACGCGACACATCTTCCCAAACCCGCTGCTCGAGGCGGTAAAGCTCGGTAACCACGGCAAAATTGCTGTTCAAATCCTTTTCAAAGGTACATTCGGCGCTGTACGACTTACGCTCGCGGTCCACCACCACCTCGCGGTTGTCGATGCCGCGCACTATGTCGTAGAAAAACTGTCCGTTCTTGCCGAAAATATTGTTCATCTCGGCCAGCGAAAGCCGCTGCAGGTCGGCCCCGGTACGTATCCCCATGCCTACAAGGTGTTTCTCCGTTACGGGACCAATGCCGTAGAACTTGCCCACGGGCAACGTGGCCACAAAAGCTACGGCGTCCTTAGGCTCTATCACGAAAAGGCCGTCGGGCTTGTCGTAGTCGGAGGCTATCTTGGCAAGGAATTTGTTGTACGACACTCCTGCCGAGGCCGTCAGCATGGTGACCTCGCGGATGTGACGTTTTATCTCCCTTGCCACTATGGTGGCCGAGGGCATGCCTTTCTTGTTGTCGGTAACGTCCAGATAAGCCTCGTCGATGGAGAGCGGCTCGATGATGTCGGTGTATTCGGCAAAGATTTCGTGCACCTGCCTCGACACTGCCTTATAAACATCGAACCTCGGTGGCTGGAAAATAAGCTGCGGGCAGCGTTGCAGCGCCATTTTCGACGACATGGCGGAATGCACCCCGTATTTTCGTGCCTCGTAGTTGGCCGTAGCCACCACGCCACGCTCCACCGGACGCCCCACAGCCACGGGACGACCTTTCAGTTCGGGGAAATCGCGCTCCTCCACCGAAGCGAAAAAGGCATCCATGTCGATATGCACTATCTTGCGGATATTTTCCATACCGGCGACGGGAAAAAGAATTTTGCCTAAAGGCTATTCGTCGATAAAACGTTTAAGGATAGGCTCGTAGCTGTCGATGCGGCGGTCGCGGAGGTAGGGCCAGTGCATGCGGTAGTGGTCGCTCTCGGCGAGGTCTATCTCCTCCACATGCAGAGCCTCATCGAGGTGCGGAGCCTGGTATTTCACCCGTCCGAAGGCGTTGGTGATGAACGACCCGCCCCAGAACTGCATGTCGCCCTCCATGCCGGTGCGGTTCACCGACACCACAGGGACGCCGTTGGCCACGGAGTGAGCCCTTTGTATGGTCTGCCACGCCTGATACTGCTCGTCGTTGGTGGCCTCGTCCTGCGAGGTGGCCCAGCCTATGGCAGTGGGGTAGAACAGTATCTCGGCGCCTTTCAAGGCAGTGATGCGCGAAGCCTCGGGGTACCACTGGTCCCAGCAGATAAGCACGCCGATGGTGGCGAAACGGGTCTTGAAAACCTTGTAGCCCAAGTCTCCGGGGGTAAAATAGAATTTCTCGTAGTAGCCCGGGTCGTCGGGGATGTGCATCTTGCGGTACTTGCCCAGATAGGTGCCGTCGGCGTCGATAACGGCGGCCGTGTTGTGGTACAGTCCTTCGGCACGTTTCTCGAACAGCGAGGCCACTATCACCACACCCAGCTCCTTGGCCAGAGCCGAGAACAGCTCGGTGGTGGGACCGGGGATGCTCTCCGCCAGACGGAAATTGTGGTAATCCTCCACATCGCAGAAATACAGCGAAGCGAAAAGTTCCTGCAGACATATTATATTGGCACCCTGTGCCGCCAAGGCGCGAATCTTTTCCACGGCGTTGTTAATGTTGGCCTGCTTGTCGGCCGCACATTTTAGCTGGGCAATGCCCACTTTCACTTTGCGTTCGCTCATAATGCTCTGTTTTTGTCGAAAAAAAACCGACAAGACGGTGTTTCACATCCTGCCGGCCTATATTATGATGATAAAAAATTAATAATACTCTATTGTACGTTCGATGATGGTGACAGGCTCTATCTTGTCGCCGTCGACGGCATACTCGTAGCGTTCCACCCAGTTGCCGTGGTCGTCGTAACTGTATTCGTACAGCGTGGTGGCCACCTCGGCATCCTTGCCGTTGTAGTCGAAATGTGTGGCGGTTATCACCTGGTCGTGATCGTCGTATTCGTAGAGGGTCTCGTCAACCAGCTTTTTCTGGCGGTTGTAGATGGATTTTTTCTGGGGCAGTCCGTTGTATCCCAACTCATACACCTCGCGGTCGAGGATGTCGTTGTAGTTGTCGCAGAAATTCTTGCCAATCAACCGGCCTTGACCGTCGTAAACAAACAGGGTACGGTTTTCGAGCTGTGTCTCGCCGTCGAACACATACATCTGTGAAAGCACGTTGTTGGGGTCGTACTGATAATAGGTACGGCCAATCACATCGCCGTCGGGGTCGATAAACTGCTCAAGGATGAGGTTGCCAATGGCGTCGCGTTTGTAGCGGGTTTTGAAAATGATGTTGTTCTCGTCGGCGAAGAATGTTATCACCTTTTTGTTGCCGTAGTTGTCGTACTTGGTCTCGGTAATCTGAAGCGACATGCCTTTATGCGGGTCCTTGGCGGTGCCTTCGGCGTCGTAGATATATTCCGACACCTTTTTCACCTTGCCGCGAAAACCGTCGTTCTGTGCGTCGGAAGGACTTTTCTGGGCGTTGGCCGTGAATGCCGCAGTGGCAAAAGCCATTATCAAAACAACTGCATTAAATTTCATATCTATCTGTATATAAGAGTCTTAAACCATTTTTCAATTCTTTGTCCATATAATACGGACCTTGCAAAGATACGAAAAAACTCCGAAATTATTGCCTTTTTGCCATTTATTTTACAAAAAAGTTAGCTCGATGCGTGGGAAAACGTCATTTCCGGCACCGTCTACCCCGCCCTATTTCGACATAGCCAGGCGCAGTCCCAGATATTCGTTCTTTTGGGTGACGCAATAACAATAACGGTACGACACACGGCAGTAGTTGGTGGTGTTGAGCCATGCCCCGCCGCGAATCACATGGTCGGAGCTGGAATTGGAGCCCTGCGGATTGGTCTGGGTTTCGGCTGTGTATAGTCCGTACACATCGAAACACCACTCGTGCACATTGCCGCTCATGTCGTAGATTCCCAGTGCATTAGGCTGTTTCTGCTTCACGGGATGCGTGGAGTAGTCGCTGTTCACGCAATACCACGCCACATCGTCGACTTCGTTGCTGCCCGAATATTTGTAACCGCTGTGAAACGCCCCGCCACGTGCGGCATATTCCCATTCCGCCTCGGTGGGCAGACGGAAATGCTCGCCCGTAAGACGGTTGAGTTCTGCTATAAAATCTTGACAATCGTTCCAACTCACGTTCTCCACAGGTTTCTGCATACCTTGATGTACTGCGGGGTCGTCGCCGCCCATCACCGAACACCACAACTCCTGCGTCACCTCGGTCTCGCCGATAAGATAATCGGAAAGAGTGACCTGATGCGTGGGATATTCGTTGGAACCCGGGTCCCGTGTGCCTTGCTCCGAAGTGGCGCCCATGGTGAAGGTACCGCCCTGCACTTTCTGCATGTTGAAAGTAGATCCCCGCACGGTAAACTGCACGCTGCCGGTCTCCACAGGACCTTCACCCTCTTCCTCCTCATCCTTGCACGAAACCGGAAGAATCATAAGAAAAATTGCGGAAAACAATGTTAAAAGCACTATACTATTTTTCATAACAATCAATAAATAAACTTATTATAACATTATTCGAAAACCAATGTATCGAAACACACCAAAACAAAGATACCATTTTTTTTCCAAATACTACACTCTTTGGCCAAAAGTTCGAAAAAAATTGCGTACATTTGCATAACCGTCAATTTCGACGTATTAACATAAATATTTGAATAACAAAAATATAAACCAAAACTCAAATGATAAAAATTATCGAATGTGTCCCCAATATCAGCGAAGGACGCGACATGAACATCATCAATCAGGTAACTGCCGAGATAGAAAAGGTTGAAGGCGTGAAACTTCTGGATGTGGATCCGGGTGCCACCACCAACCGCACCGTTATAACTTTTGTTGGCGAGCCGGAGCCCGTTTGCGAAGCCGCCTTCCGTGTGGTGAAGAAAGCCGCCGAACTTATCGACATGCGCAACCACCACGGCGACCACCCGCGCCAAGGCGCCACCGACGTATGCCCCCTCATCCCCGTCTCCAACATCACCATGGACGAGGTGGTGGGCTACGCCCACAAACTGGCACAACGTATCGGCACCGAGCTGAACATTCCCATCTACTGCTACGAGGAGGCCGCTCAGGTTCCCGAACGTCGCAACCTCGCCTACTGCCGTACCGGCGAATACGAATCGCTCTCGTCTCGCCTCGGCACCGAGCAGTGGAAACCCGACTTCGGCCCCAACGCATGGAACGACCATGTGGCTCAGACCGGCGCCACACAGGTGGGTGCCCGCGATTTCCTCGTGGCCATCAACTACAACCTCAACACCACCTCCACCCGCCGCGCCAACGCCATCGCTTTCGACGTGCGTGAGAAAGGCCGTCCGCAACGCGAAGGGGGCAAAGTTACCGGAAAACCCATGAAAGACGCCAACGGCAACCCCATCATGATTCCCGGCACGCTGAAATGCACCAAGGCAATCGGTTGGTTTATAGAGGAATACGGCATCGCACAGGTGTCGATGAACATCACCAACATCTCCGTAACCCCCGTGCATGTGGCTTTCGAGGAGGTCTGCGCCAAGGCTGCCGCTCGTGGAGTTCGCGTCAGCGGTTGCGAAATCGTTGGACTGATCCCGAAAAAAGTGCTTATCGACGCCGGCAACTACTACCTTGCCAAACAGCAACGCTCCCTCGGCGTCAGCGAGGACGAGATTATCAAGATTGCCGTGAAATCAATGGGCTTGGACGACCTCAAACCCTTCAACCCCAAGGAGAAGGTGATAGAATATTTCCTCGAGGACAACACCTCCAAACGTCTGGTGGACATGACCTGCACCGCTTTCGCCGACGAAACGGCAAGCGAGAGCCCCGCCCCGGGAGGCGGCTCCATCTCCGCTTATATGGGCGCTCTGGCGGCTTCGCTGGCTACCATGGTGGCCAACCTGTCGTCGCACAAAGCCGGCTGGGACGACCGCTGGGAAGAGTTCTCCAACTGGGCCGTGAAAGGCCAGCGCATCAAAGACGAACTGCTGCACCTCGTCGACGAGGACACCAACGCTTTCAACAAGATTATGGACGCTTTCGGCCTGCCCAAAAAGACCGACGACGAGAAGAAAGCCCGTACTGCCGCCATTCAGGAGGCCACCAAATACGCCACACAAGTGCCTTTCCGCACTATGCAGAAAGCTTTCGAGGCCTTCGAGGTGATAAACGCCATGGTGGAGATAGGCAACCCCAACTCCATCACCGACGCCGGCGTGGGTGCCCTCTGCGCACGCTCCGCTGTCATAGGCGCAGGACTTAACGTGAAGATTAACGCCGCCAGCCTCAAGGACGAGGAATTCAAAGCCAAAATCCTTGCCGACGCAGCCGAAATCGAAGCCAAGGCCATCGCCGAAGAGCAACGCCTCATCGCCGAAGTGAACAAAAAAATAAATGGATAGGGGGCAGTTGGCAGGATATAGTTGTCAGTAATAGAGTTAGCGATTAAACAACTACACGCCTTCGCATCACTAATCACTAATCACCCATCACCATGCTAATAATAAGCACCGAAACAATACAGGGCCGCAGCTACGAAGAATTAGCCATTGTCAGCGGCAGCACAATACAGTCGAAAAACTTTATGAGCGACCTCGGCCAAGGTCTGAAAAGCATTGTGGGCGGCGAACTGAAGTCGTACACCGGTATGATGGAAAAAGCCCGCAGCCAAGCCACTGACCGCATGATAGCACAAGCCCAGCAGCTTGGTGCCGACGCTATCATAGGAGTACGCTACACCACCTCGGCCATTATGGCTCAGGCCGCCGAAGTGCTGGTTTACGGCACCGCGATAAAGTTCAAATAATGCCCTGCAAATCACGAAAAAAAAACGGTTATGGACGGTCCAAAACGAGTGACCGTCCTTTTTTTTGCCGTTTAGCGTGTTTTAGATACGATAAAAACGAAGTTTAGCATCAATCTACCACGCAAAATAATATTTCAACTTACAATTTTCAACTTTCAACTTTTTTTCGTATCTTTGCAGTTTGTTTCCGACGCATCGCCATCGGGCAAAAAGGCATAAAAAACGAATATAAACTTATTGTATTTCACACAGATACAACAAAAACCAACAACTGTGGACAACCGTAACACCATAATAGTAGTGCCCTGCTACAACGAGTCGCAACGTCTCGACGGCGATGCTTTTGTGGCTTTTGCCGAAAAATACGAGGACGTTTCGTTCCTTTTTGTCAACGACGGCAGCCGCGACAACACCCTCGAGGTGCTCAACGCCCTTGCACAGCGACATCCGAATCTGCTTGTGCTCGATCTCGAGCAGAACGGAGGCAAAGCCGAGGCCGTGCGCCGCGGTATGATCTACGCCGCCACTGAGCTGCAGGCCGATTTCATCGGTTTCTGGGATGCCGACCTCGCCACTCCGCTGTCGGAAATACCGCGTTTCATCCACATCGCAGCCGACCACGACTACAAGTGTGTTACAGGCCTGCGACTGCTGCGTCTCGGCGCGGGAGTGCGACGCAAGAAACTGCGCCACTACCTCGGCCGCTGTTTCGCCACCGCCGCCTCCGTCATGCTCGGACTGCCGGTGTACGACACCCAGTGCGGCGCCAAGCTGTACCGCACCGAGGTGGTTACCACCCTCTTCAACGAGAAATTCATCACCCGCTGGCTGTTCGACGTGGAGATACTGGCACGCTACATAGTGGCCTACGGACGCACCGCCGCCACCAACGAGATATACGAGCATCCCGTCTTTGCTTGGGAAGAGGTGGGCGGCTCGCGCCTCAAATTCCACGACTTTTTCAAGGCTCCCATGGAGATGCTGAAAATAAAACACAAATATCTGAAACGCAAGAACATCAAAAATTAATTGCTGAAACATCATAGAAACGACACATATTTATATTAGATTCTAATAATACATATTATAATCATGCTTATATGATAATTCACAAAATCAATCTGTTAAATCCGTGCAATCCGTGGTCAACAGAAATAACTAGAAATCCAAATAAATAAAAACCGACAATGAAAAAATTCTTTTCCGAAAACAAGAACAACCTCTGGTTCTGGGCTTTTGTGGCCATTGCCGCCATACTGCTTTTTGCAATGCCTCTGATGAGCAAGAGTGCCGGCAACAGCGGCGACGAGGACGGTTTCCAGATTCCGCAGGGCAATTTCGTGCTCAACTACTACAAAACCGACGGCGCCGACACCACCTGTCTGCAGGACATGGTGGAGATAGACGGCAACAAACAGAGCTGGAACCTTAAATACTACGGTTGCTCCTTCGACGTGCTGACAGCCTGGTTCAACGACACTTTCGGCATCGACGACATTGCCAAATCACGACACATCTTCAACTCGCTATGCGGATGGCTTATAGTTCTTTTCGGAGGACTTATAGCATGGCGCTTGGGCGGATGGAAAGCGGGAGTGTTCGCTATGCTGCTGCTGTTCCTCTCGCCACGACTGCTCGGACATTCTTTCAACAATCCCAAGGATATTCCCTTCGCCGCCGGCGTGGTGATGTCGCTATACTATATGATAGTGTTTTTCCGTCAGGCTCCCAAACCCAAGTGGTACATCATGCTGATGCTGGCGCTGAGCATAGCTTTCGCAATAAGCATACGTGTGGGCGGACTTATCCTCTTCGGATATTTCGGGTTCTTCGGACTGCTGTGGCTCATCAAGCTCGTCCGCGACAACAAAGCCGCTGCAAAAGCCAATCCCAAAAACAAACCTCAATCGCCTTCGAAGGCCATTTTCAGGACTATCCTCTGGGCTGCTCTGGTAAGCATTGTGGGTTACTTTGCAGGACTTCTGATATGGCCCTACGCCTGGCAAGCTCCCATAGACAACGTGAAAGAGTCGTACGGCGCCATGTCGCAGTTTGCCATCGCAATACGCCAAGTGTTTGAAGGCGAGATGCTTTGGTCCGACAAACTGCCGTGGTACTATACACCCAAGTTCATTCTTATGACCATCCCCATCGCCGTGATAATAGGCTTCCTGCTCTATCCCTTCTTCGGCGGTTTCAAGAAAGAAAAACGGATGGAGACCATAATGGTCTATTTCACCTTCCTCTTCCCCGTGTTCTGGATTGTTTACACCGGAGCCAACGTTTACGGTGGCTGGCGTCACTCGCTCTTCGCCTATCCTCCGATGGCGATAGCGGCAGGACTCGGTTTCGCTGCTTTCGCCGACTTCCTCGGCAACAAAATTAAAGCTCTTGGCATCGTGGGCAACGTGCTGCCTTTCGTGCTGCTCATCACCCCGGCCATCCACATCGTGAAAAACCATCCCTACGAATATGTATATTTCAACGAGTTCGAAGGCGGTGCCAAGAATGCTTTCGGCAACTACGAGCTCGACTACTACTACCACTCGGTGCGCGAAGCCACTGAATGGGTGGTGGCCAACGCCGAACCCTCCGACGAGAAAATACAGGTGGGCTCGTGGCACGTAACCTCCACCAAATACTTCTTGCGTAACGACACCACGCATTTCCGCCCACGTTTCGTGCGCTGGTACCGTCGCGGCGAGTACGAGTGGGACTATGCGGTCTATGCCGTGACGGGAATCTCCCCCGAACAGCTGCGTAACCCCAACGTGTTCCCGCCAAAGAACTGCGTGCATACCGTGGATGTCGACGGAGTGCCCATCGCCGTGGTGCTGAAACGCGACAACACCTACGACCTCGACGCCACACGTCTGAAAAAGGCAGGACAGCTTGACTCCGCCAAGACACTCTATCTCAAATCGTTGGAGAACGACCCGATTGACGAGACAGCCCTTATCAACCTTGCGGAAATCTATCTCAACAAACAGCAGCCCGACAGCTGTCTGATGATGACTAATAAATACCTCAACGAGATAGAGCCTTCCAACGACGAGGCTAACTATTTCTCGGCCTACGCCTACCTCATGAAAGGCGACGCCCAGAAAGCCGTGGACATCACCAATGAAATCATCAAGCACAACTACAAATACAGCGGCGCATACCAGATGCAACTGCAAATCTATCTGCAAAGCAACAACCTGTTCAACGCCGAGCAGACAATGATGAAGATGATCGACATCGACATGGTGGACAACAACTTCGTAGCCACATGGGTGGCTCTGAACAAAGCCCAGGGTCTCGACGAGCGCGGCGCCTACATCAAGCTGTACAAAGCGATGATAGACAGTTTCAAAAAACGCGGCAAAAAGAAAGAGACCGAAATGTATCAGGAGCAACTCGACAGGATTCAATAGGTTATGAAAGCACGTTTTTGGCGTTTTATACTGAAAATCTTCGGCTGGCGGTTCGATGAGGGCAACAACCCCGACATCCACCGCTGTGTGATAATAATGGCCCCGCACACAAGCGTGTGGGACTTCGTTATCGGACGAATCTCGCTGTGGATTCTCGGCGTCAAATCGCGCATACTCATCAAAAAAGAGTTCTTCCGTTTCCCCCTCGGACCGCTGCTGCGACACATGGGCGGCGTATCCATCGACCGCGGAAATCGTCACAACAACGTGGTGAAACAGGTGGTGGAGAAATTCAAGGAAAACGAAAAGTTCACCCTCGTGATAACCCCCGAAGGGACACGAAAATACACAAAACGCTGGAAACGCGGATTTTACGACATTGCCATGGGCGCCAACGTGCCTATCGTCATCACCTACATCGACTACGCGAAAAAACAGTCCGGCGTGGGCGAATCGTTCATCCCTACAGGCAATTACGACAACGACATAATAGAAATTCAAAACCATTACAAAGACGTGAGTGCCAAATATCCCGAAAACTTCAACATGAGCCGAATGTATTGGGACAAGGCACCGCATATTGATAAAAAAACATCATAACAATGTACAGGACACATACTTGTGGAGAATTGACAATCAAAAACGTAGGTCAGCACGTGACCCTCTGCGGCTGGCTGCAACGCTCCCGCGACCTCGGCGGGATGACTTTCATCGACCTGCGCGACCGCTACGGCATCACACAGCTGGCGTTCAACATGGAAACCAACGCCGAACTCTGCGAACAGGCACGCCGTTTGGGACGTGAGTTCGTGCTTCAGGCCGAAGGCACCGTAGCCGAACGCTCCAGCAAAAACAACAAAATACCCACCGGCGAGATAGAGCTTATCGTCGAGAAACTTACGGTGCTCAACGAGTCGAAACTGCCGCCCTTCACCATCGAAGACAACAGCGACGGCGGCGACGACCTGCGCATGAAATACCGTTACCTCGACATCCGCCGCAACCCCGTGCGCCGCAACCTCGAGCTGCGCCACCGCATGGCCATGCTCACACGCAACTACCTGAGCGGCCTCGGGTTCCTCGAAATAGAGACCCCCATGCTCATCAAATCCACCCCCGAAGGCGCCCGCGATTTTGTGGTGCCCAGCCGTATGAACCCCGGCGAATTCTACGCCCTGCCGCAGAGTCCGCAACAGTACAAGCAGCTGCTTATGGTGGCCGGCATGGACCGCTATTTCCAGATAGTGCGCTGCTTCCGCGACGAGGACCTGCGCGCCGACCGTCAGCCGGAATTCACGCAGATCGACTGCGAGATGTCGTTTGTGGAACAGGAGGACGTGCTCAACACCTTCGAAGGACTTGCCAAACATCTGTTCAAAGAGGTAAAAGGATTGGAATTCGGCGACTTCCCGCGTATGACATGGCACGATGCCATGCGTCTGTACGGTAGCGACAAGCCCGACATCCGTTTCGGCATGCAGTTTGTGGAACTCAACGATGTGGCCAAGGGCCATGGCTTCGGCCTCTTCGACGGTGCCGAGCTCGTGGTGGGCATCTGCGCACAAGGCTGTGCCGAATACTCGCGCAAGCAGCTCGACGCACTCACCGACTTCGTGAAACGTCCGCAGGTGGGTGCAGGCGGAATGGTGTATATCAAATACAACGCCGACGGCAGTTTCAAATCCTCGGTGGACAAGTTCTACACTCAGGACGACCTCAAGGCCTTTGCCGACCGTTTCGGCGCCAAGCCCGGCGACCTGATGCTGATACTCTGCGGTCCCGCCATGAAAACCCGTGTGCAGCTCTGCGCCCTGCGTCTGGAGATGGGCAGCCAGCTCGGTCTGCGCAACCCCGACCAGTACGCCCCGCTGTGGGTTGTAGATTTCCCGCTGCTGGAATGGGACGACGAGACGCAACGCTACTACGCCATGCACCACCCATTCACCGCGCCCAAGCCCGAAGACGAGGCACTTCTGGACGACCCGTCGCGCTGGGGCGACATCCGCGCCAACGCCTACGACATAGTGATGAACGGCGTGGAGGTAGGAGGCGGGTCCATACGTATCCACAACCGCACTTTGCAGAACAAGATGTTCCACACCCTCGGCTTCACCGACGAGTCGGCACAGGAGCAGTTCGGATTCCTGATGGGAGCTTTCGAATACGGCGCACCGCCACATGCAGGTCTGGCCTTCGGTTTCGACAGGCTGTGCTCGCTCTTCGGCGGCTGCGACAGCATCCGCGACTTCATAGCCTTCCCCAAGAACAACTCCGGCCGCGACGTGATGAGCGGAAGCCCTTCGCCCATCTCCGACGCACAGCTCGACGAACTGCAAATAAAAGTAGATTTGAAATAACATCTCAGACAATGAAAAAATCATTTTTCGCTTTTTGTTCAGTCCTTTTTCTGACAGCAACAGCATTGTTTATCATGCCCTCATGCTCGTCCAGCAAATCTGCTGTAGCAAAGCCTAACGATGAAAAAACGACGACATCGGACGTCTACGCTCCCAACTACAATCAAATCAAAA
>JAEEGK010002767.1_pt1 | contig 44037 bp, 27 predicted proteins | sample 8958771 | NCBI WGS metagenome assembly JAEEGK01 (sample SAMN16246547, study PRJNA631951) | gut metagenome | biome: gut microbiome; feature: rumen; material: SC-attached | host: Bos | place: Iran: Karaj | collected 2018-10
TTTTTTCTTCTTCTTCTTTTTTTTCTTCTTCTTCTTTTTTTTCTTCTTCTTCCTTTTTTTCAAAATCTTTATTTTCTTCTTTTAATATAATCTCTTTTTCTTTTTTACATTTTTTATCATCATTATTTCCCTTTTCTTTATTTTTCTCATTTATATCATCTGTAATTTCTTTTTCTAAAGTAAAAATATCAATAAGATTTTCATTCATATTAGATAAAATTTCAGTGGCATTAAAAGGAAATTTATGGCCAATTTTATTGTCATTTTGACTAGGCATTTTAATGGAATAATCAATTAATTTTTGAAAAACATCATTGGAAAAAAAAGAAAGTAATTTAGAATTTTGATTTGTTTTGATTTCTTGAATTATATCATCATTATCAAGAATATCCTCTACTGTTAATTCTCCTTTATTCATTTTATCTAGATATTGAGTGATAGTATTTTGAGCATTTGGAAGTCCAACATTAAACATTATTTATGTAAATAAAAATAGTTAATTTATTTTTTATAATTTTTCAAAAAATTTTTTTTTCTTTTAATATGATTTAAATCTTTCAAAAAAAAATGATTTTTAAAACTTTTCTTTGAAATTTATTTAAATTTAATGAACTTATGATATTTTGAAAACTTTAAAATATTTGAAAATTAAGTTTTATTCTTTATATTTTATTTAAATTTAAAAAATTATAATTCATTGAAAAAAAAAATTAAATAATATTAAATTAAATATTTTTTAACATTTCAAAGGAATAAATAAAATGATGAAAAATTCATTTCAACAAAAAAAAACAAAAATTTTAAATACAACTTCAAATTCAAAAATAAATAATTCAAATTTGGCAAATAAAAATATATCAGAAAAAAGAAATTATTCTCCAATTACAAATTCAAAGGAAAAAAATATTTCAAAAATTCCAAAAAAAAATCAACTAATGCTGTTAAAACCAATGATTAAAAAAACAAATATATTTGAAAATGAAAAAAATATATTAAAATCCGCAGAAAACCAAAAAAAAATAAAAGCACATAAAACACCTTTAATATGGTCAAAAAAATCAATATATAAAAATAAAAAGGAAGATTTTCTTGATTCAAATATAAAATATTTAAATACTGATGATAATCCAAATCAAAAAGAAATAGAAGATAAAGAAAATTTAAGTCCAGTTCATCATAGAAAATATATTAATAAATCTTTTTCAAAAGATATCAGTTCTCCTAATCCAACAAAAAAAGTTAATCAAATTTTTATTCATAGGAAAGAAAATTCAAATCAAGAATTATCAAAATTTAAAACTGATTTTTTGAAAGAAATAAAAATAATTAAAAAAAGGGAAAGTTCAGTTAGAGCTAAATCTTCTTTTAGTCCAATAAGAAATAATAAAGAAAGTTCAAATGTAAAAGAAAATAATCAAATAATAACAATTAATAAAAAGCAATCATTAAATAATAATAATGTTATAAATATTAATAATTGTAATAATTATAATAAATCAAAACCTTTATCAAATAGAAATTTAAAAAAAAAAAATACATATCAAAAAAAAAATAAAATAAATTCTCCTAAAAGTCGTCTTTCAGTGAATTTTCATAATTTAAATCACTCAAATTTAAGTAATAACAATACAATAGATTCAATAAATGTAATAAACTATTCAACATGTTATTCAAATAAAATAGAAGAATCTGATTTATTTGAATATGAAAAAGATAAACCAAAATGTTTAACAAATGAAGAAAAATTAATTTATGGAAATAGAGAACCAAAAGGTTATAAAAAAATAAAATTATTAGGAAAAGGAGGATGTGGAATTGTTTGGTTGTGTATTGATTCAAATGGAAAAGAATATGCAATAAAGCAAATATCAAAAAAAACACAAAATAAAAATAATTTAAACCATAATAAAGATATTAATCATAATTTTCAAATGGCAAAAAGAGAAATTGAAATAATTAATTATTTACAAAATAAAGGAGATAATGAAAATATGGTTTTTTTATTTGATTCAATTGAAGATCATAATGATATTTGGATTATAAGTGAAAAAGGAGGACATAGTTTATCTGATTTATCTTTAAAGATTAAAGGGGAATTTCTAGGAACTGAAAGAATTTATTCAATTAAAAAAGGTCATTTTTTAATGAAATTAACCTCTGATATTTCTCAATTAAAATTATTTATTAAAACAATGTTAAAATTTATTTATAATTTAAGTAAAAATAATATTGTTCACAGTGATATTAAACCAGATAATATTTTAATAGAATATAGTAATGAAAATTATTCAATTAAAAAAATTAAAGTTATTGATTTTGGAAGTGCTTATTTTTTAAAAAATCCAAATAATTTTTCTTCAAATACACCAGAATATATTTCACCAGAAATAACAGAACTATTAGATTCAACTAATAATACAAAAGATATTATTTCTTTTTTAAATAATTTAATAGATTATTCTTGGTGTATAGATATATGGAGTTTAGCTGTTACAATTTTAGAAATTATACAAGCTTGTCCTTTATGGATGAGTTATAAAGCTAAAGTTATTATTAGAGGAAAAACAATTTTTAAATTTGGTTTATTTGGAGTTAAGGGAAGAGATAATGATAAAATTTATCATATACAAAGAGAATTACCTAAAAAATTAAAAAAGATAATGAAAGATAGTTTAATTAATGATATTGAAGAAAGAAATTCTTTAGAAGATTTATTATCTAAAATGTTACAAATTGATTATAAGAAAAGAATTAGCCCTATTGATGCTTTGAAACATCCTTTTTTAAATGAAAGAAAAATTATTGAAGTTCCTGAAGAAGGACAAAATTAAAAAATAATAATGAATTCTTTATAAATATTTGTTAAAAATTTATAATTAAGGTTGACTCACTTATAATGTTTTTTATTATTTAAATCTTTTTAATTAAAGAAAAAATATTTAAATAAAAATTGAATTAAAGTTTAAAGAGTATTTTCAAAATAAAGGAATACCCAGAATAAAAAAATGTGTGTGGATGATATTTTATTAAAAAAAATACTTATCAATATTCAAAAATTTGACATTCATAAAATTATTGAGTAAAGAAGGTATTTGGTAAATATTTTTAGTACGAAAAAGGTTTACATAATAATATTACATTAAAAATGAAACAAAAAAATTGAAGATAAGGCAAAAGTATAAAAATTCTATAAATTTTTTTCTTCTTCATTTGATGTAGACAATAATTTTTTATAGATTTAAAAAAATTATAAATTTATTTTTTTTCTTATATTTCTTTTTTTCAAATAAAATTTAAATATTTAAAAATAACTTTATATTATTTTATATAATTAGTAATGAATATGTCAAAGAAATAAAAATATTACAGGTTTAGAGTGATTTTCAAAAACGAATAAATATTAAAAAAATTAAATAATTTTTTCTATTAATATTTCAAAATATTAAACTAATTTTTAAATTAATAAAATATTATGAAACTGTTCAGCTTTTATTCTTTCAATTTCATTTTTAATTTGAGATAATGACATTGAATCACTAAAGATAATAACACATTTTCTTTTACTTGTTTTCATATAATAAAAATATTCATTTTTATATTTTGTTAAAGAATTAATTTTAACTTCATTATTTAAGAAAATATTTCTTAACAGTAAATTAAATTTCTTTTTATCTAATCCTTTTTTATCAATAAAATTTGATAATCTAATACTTTTATTAATACTATTAATATAACAAAAAGTTTCTATTCTATCTCTAGAATTTAAAAAAATATGTTCGAAAATTGGAAGATGAGGTTGAAAATACTTTTCTACCCAAGTTTTAATTTTTTTAACTTTAGTATTTATTTTTTTAGCAACTTCAAATCTTTTATCAAAAAATAAAAAGAATAATAATCCTTGATAATAATAAACTAATAGTTTAAATTCTTCATCCATTGCTCTAATATATATATTAGGAACAAATAAATCATAATTATTAGATTCTCCATCTCTAATACCAATTAAAAATTCATTTTTATTTTGATTTAATTTAAACATTTTTCTAAAGGGACTTTTATTCATATTTTGATTTTGTTCATTCATTTGATTAGAATCAATATTAATTGTTTGAATAATTTGAGAAGGAGGATTTGTATCAAATTGATTTAACTTTGATTTATTATTATAAAAATTACAAAATAAATTGTATAATAAACTAAAAGAATCAAAAGGCAATTGATTATGAATTATTTTTCCTTCATAAATTATGGATGACATTGCAATTTCAGGTAATTTTTCATGTAATCTTTGAACAGATAGAAATACTGCTTGTTGAAACGTATTTGTCATTGGAAAATATTGAACATTGTTTATAAAAGGTAATTTAATTTCTTGTTCAAAATATTTTTTAAAAGAAAGTATAAAATCTTTTATTATATTTAATTTATTTTCTGGAATTGAATCATTAATATCTGGATGTTCTTTATTTAAAAAAAATTCTGATAAAGAAACATGAAATAAAGAAAATAAATCATAAAAATGGTCTAATAAAAGTTTAAGCCATTTTTTCTTTGTGTTAATATTATCATTATAACTAAACATTGGAGAACTTTTTTCTAATATAAATCCAATAATAAAATCTTTTTCATAATTATTTGCAACATAATAACATTTATAAAGTTCAGTTAATAGAAAATTTGTATTTGTTTTTGAAAAAGCTTCCATAAATGATAAAGTCCCTTCAATTATACCAATATTAGATCTTTTAACTAGAATTTCTGAATCTTCAGGATAATAATATAATAATTTTGCATCTTGAGCTTCATCATCACTTGGTTTTTTTTTAGGAGATTTTAAAGTAGGATTAAAGATGAATAAATGCTTTAAAGTTAATTGATCCATTTAAAATAAAAATATAAAAATAAAAAAAATAAAAATAAAAATAAAGAAGTTTAAAAAATTAAATATTTCCTTAACATATTATTCAAATAAAAAAAAAAAGTTATTAAAAAAACCAATAAAAAGCAACTTTAATAATTTTTATAATAAGAATGAGCACTTCTATATAATTGATTAGCTCTATCTAAATTCATTTTTTGTTGAACTTCATCAGCTTTCCTTAAAGAATTTTTATAAGTCATTCCAAAAATGTTTTCACTAACAATAGATCTATTAACACCCATATAACCAGGAATAGGATCAAATTTTAATTCAGGATATAATTCTTGAAAAGAATGTTGAACACCCCAATATTTCATATTAGATTCATTAAAATCTTCAACTTTTCTAGGATTATAATCCAATTCATTAGAATCTAAAAATTCCCAAAATTTTTCATAATTTCTTTCAAAAGATTGTTTCTCAATAATATGAGAATTTAATCCTTTACTTTCAACACCAAAGAACTTATTGATAGTATCAACAGGTAAAGGTTTCTTATAAGTAACATTAGGTTCTCTAATACCTAAAAGAGAAGCAGTAGATTGAGTTTTAACTTTACTTTGATCTTTATAATCTTCCATATGTGTAGAAGTATATCTGATATTAGGAGGAACATCAGCTCCTTGAGGTATTGTATGTGCTAATGATTTTGCTGTTTCTTTTCCGTAACTTTCACCATATTTATTCTCTGCATATATTGATTGAACAAATCCTGCGTATCCTGGAATTTCTTTTGTACGAACTATACGATTCACATATTCTTCTTCTTCTGTATTTGGAATGTGACCTGTATAACCTGACATAAATAATGGAATTCTTGGAACGTAGGTTTGGTAGACATATTGTTGTGTTGTTTCCATTTTGTTTTTTTTTATATTTATTTTTTAAATATTTTTTTTCAGTTATTTTCAGATTTTTGGATTTTTTTTCTTATTAATTTATAATTTATATAAAAAAATCAATTTAAATGAGATAATTATGATGATATTACAATAAATTTAAATAATATTATTAATTCAAAACATTCTTTCAAGGTAAGAGTTAGTTGATAAACAATTAAATTTATATAATGAGGATATTATATCATTATAAAAAGAAATTAAATGAATGTTTAAAAAATAAAGAATATTTATCTTCAACATTCAATAACTGTATAAATTTTAAATTACACAAAAAAATTTACAATCAGTATATAATATATTGGGCAAAAATAATTGATAAAAATAAAAATTAGAAAACATCAAAAAAAAATTAAATATATATATTCTAATAATATGTCAGAACCTAATATAAAATCAGAAGATGAATGTAAAATAATTCCTCAAGACCCAAAACTTAAAGTATCCTTCAAATTCAAATTAATAATAATAGGAGATACTGGAGTAGGAAAAACATGTTTAGCTCTCAGAGCGGCAAAAGACATATTTACAGAGACTAATCCTTCTACAATAGGATTTGAATTTTTAGGATTATACATTAAATATGATAATCAAATTATTTTATTACAAATATGGGATACTTGTGGTCAAGAAGCATATCATTCTTTATTATCTAAATTTTATAAAAATGCAAATGCTTGTATTTTAGTTTATTCTATTGCTGATCAAAATTCTTTTAAACATACTGATATGTGGTATAATGAATTTAGAGATAATGCTCCTGAAGATGCTAAATCTATTTTAGTTGGTAATAAAATTGATTTAGGTGATATTAGAGAAGTTTCTAAAGAAGAAGCTTTGAAATTTAAATTTGATAAAGGTATTGATTTAATTTTCGAATCTAGTGCTAAACATGGTGATAATTCACAAGAAATTTTTAAGGAAATTGCAAAAATGTTATATAAAAATTTAATTAAGAGTTATCAAGGAAAAGAATTTGATAAAAAAAAGAAAGATAAAACTTTGAAAAATCAAGGACATGTTAAATATGGTGTTAATGATAAACTTCCCTCTTTAAACGAGGATGAAGATGACAATATTAAATTAGAAGCTATAAATCCTTATGAAGATAAAGGAGGTTCTTGTAAAAAATGTTAATAATATTAAATAAAAATATTATAACTAACAATAAATACATTAAAAATTGTACAAAATCTTTCATTTTTTTTTATCAATTAGTAAAATTTTTAGATTTTTTATTTTTATTTATTTTTTGGTGTTTTAAAAAAATTTTTTTCCGAAAAATCTAAATATTTATATTATTTATATTTTTAATTGTTATTTATAAATTTTTTAAACTTTCCCTTTGCTTTTAGATATATGTAAATTTAATGAAGATGTCTTTTTTCTCTTTAAGGAGTTAAAGTTTTTTACACTTTTGTTATTATAACTTGAAATTATTTTATCATTTGTTTTACTTATACTATTATTATTATTTAAATTTATATTTCTTGAATTTTTCTTAATGTTACTTTTAGAATTTTGATTTTCGTTATTTTTATTTTTATTATTAAATCCCTCTTTCACATATATAATATTTTTATTATTATTATTATGATTGCTTTTATTAATATTGATATTTGAACTTGTATAATGAACTCCCTTTTTTAAAGTTGAATTTCCATCAACTAAAAGTGATAAACCCACATTTATAAAATCATCATTGATATTATTTTTAATGACTTTTTTATTTAATTTAGGAATTGTTTTTTTAAATTTTAATATTTTACAAACTGGTTTATTGTAATTACTACAACTTAATTCATCAGCATAACTTTTTTGTGACATTCTATTATTTCCATTATTAGAATTTGAAAAATGATATTTTTGAATAATTCTTTCTACATTTTGAGTTTTAACTAGATTTATGTTTTGTTTAGAATTAGAAATATTAAAAGTTGTTGTTGATTTATATATTGTATTAGTTTTATTTGAAATATTAGTATTATTTGTATTTCCTCTAGATAAACTTGATAATCCATTTCTTAAATTTCTACTTTTTGTATTATTTGGACTTTTAATTAAGGATTTACTTGCAGTTAATGTTGTTTTTGCTTTTGATAAACTATTTGTTTTATGTGATGTATTATTTTTATTTCTTGATATTGTTTTTGTTTTTGGTTTATATTTATAATTATTTATTATAGGAGATGATAATCTTTTTGGTTTTGGTTTTATTATTGTATTTATATTTGGATTTGAAAAAATTCCTTTTTTAAAGTAATTTTCTAATTTTTCTTTTGATATTTTATTTAAAATTGTTTTTGATGAATCTTTTTTTGAATCATTTCTTTTAATATCTATTTTGCTTTTTTTATTAACCATTTTTTTTATTCTTTTGTTATAAAATTGATTAATAATTTCTGATAATGTATTATCTTCTGATTGTTGTTCTTTTTTACTGTTATCTATCAATTCATTTCTTAAAGAATCATATGTTAAAATTATAGTATTTAATGAATCATTATTTATAATATTATTTGTGTTATCAAAATTAATGTTATTATTTGTATTATTTTCACTTGTTAATTTTGCTTTGTCAATTGATTCTTTAATAGATTTATTAAAAATTATATTATTATATAAAAATTCTTTTGAATTTGAATTATCACATAATTCAATATCTTCATTCGCATTAACTAAATTTCTTTTATAATATAATTCAGCTTTTTTTTCTTCATAATCTAATAATATATCATTTAATCTTAAATTTGATATAGTTGGTTTACAAAAGAAAAGAAAATAATTGTGATAATATAAAGAAAATTCTGGAATTCTGTGAGTACATTCATATAAATTATAATATCTCCTTAAAAATTCTTCTTTGTAATCCATAATCATATGATCTTTAAATACACTTACTAAATGTGTATTTGCATTATTTAGAAGATGTTTCATAATTATTAACTCAAATTTGTCATTTAAACAATTATATTTTTTATATAATCTAATATGAGCTCTTTGAAAAGATAATTTAATTAAATTTATTTTTTCATTCTTCTTTTTAACATGATCAATAAAACTTCTATTACTTTTTTTATGAAAAGATTTGAGATTTACATGTATATTTCTTAAATGATTGTTTAGACTTTGATTTCTATTATAAGTAGATGAAAGATTATGCCTATGAGTTAGCATTATTTCTTTATTTTTAAATTTATTTAAAAATGAATTATAATTTAAAAAAAATAATCTTAAATTATTTAAAAATTTATTTCCAATTTAAAATTCATATTTTCAAAAAAAAAGTTTTGAACTAATATTTTTTTTTAATATTTGAAAATATAATTTTATTACTTTTTAATTTATTTCCGATTTAAATGAATTATTTATCTATTATTGATTTATTGATATTTATAGATTATGATTCTTTTTTAAAATAGGTTCAATCATAATTAAAATATAATTTATCTTTTGTTGAAATTAAATAATGCAGGAAAGTGATATAACTACTAGCTATATATTATAATAAAAAATGGAGTATAATTGTTTATCTATTAAATACTTAAGTTTTCATGAGTCTTTTTACTCAATTTTCTATTTTTTTATATCAATTAACAAAACAAAAATAAAAAAATATTTGATTATAATTATGAAATCAAAATATTAAATATGTTAAAAAAAAAGATATTAAAAATTATTAAATTTATTGTAAAGTAACATATAGATTATAAATTTTTTTAAGAATCTAAAAACAATAAAAGGATTATAATTTTTATCCTAATTAACTAAATAATATTTTTTTATATATAAATATACTATGAATAAAGTTCAGTTAATAATTACAATCATATTTTTATTATATATAATTTATAAATGAAATCAAATTTATTAAAAAAACCATTTCATAAACCAAAATTAAAAACTCATAATATTCTACATAATCATCCTGATATAAATCTTCCTAAAATTTCTAATTCAAATTCAAATACAAATTCGGAAAATAAAAAGCAAAAAAAAGAAATTGACAAATTATTTTTAAATCCATTTAAATTTAAATTTTTATTTTTATTCAAACCTTATAAAATATATAAAGAATCAATTGGTTTATCATTAAAAATTATGATAAGAATGGTTTCAATTATTTATGCTTTAAGAGCAATATCTTCATTATATAATCATATATATTTTGAATCAAAAATTGATTATAATTTAATCATAAATTTAATTTGTATTATTACTTCTTTTTTATTATATTTATCTCTTTTTAAATTATCAAGAACAATAACAACAATTGCATATTATATTTTCCTTTTTCATTTAGGATTTAAAATTTTTATTAGTGGTAAAATTTTAATCATTGATATTCAAACTCATCATTATCCAATAAATGCATTTATAGGAATAATATTAGGTTTGTCCTCAGGTTCATTGATAAATTTATATTGTACTTGGATAGTTTTTAGTTACATGGTATATACATTTAACTATAAAAAATACAATCCTATTACAACTAAAATTTCTTAATAAACAAAATAATGAATTAAAAAACAAATAAATAAATAATTATTTAATTTAATTAAAAAAAAATTATTTCTATCTTCAAAGTAATCACTACTATCATTATTATTATTAAGGCTATTATTTCCTGAAGAAAAGATTGATGAAATTTTATACTAAGATATATTAAATATGACATATACCAGAAAAATAAACAATTGAAAATAGTTTAATAAGATGCTAGAATCATTGAAAGTAATTTTTTAAAAGAAATAAATACATGATTTCATAAAAATGAAATTAAAGGATTAAGAAAGTAAAATTAGATATGGCGGTATACTTTATATATGTTAATATACAAAATCTAAAATTATCAATTGAAAGTTTACATATAATCATGGTAAAAATAAAAAAATATCTCAAAAATGATTTTAATAGAAAAAAGTCAAAATTATATTACATATTTATTTGTAAGTTTTCATTTAAACACCAATTAATAGTTTTACCATAAGATATAAATTACAAAAGAATAAAAATTCATGTTAACATCAAAAAACCAATTAATAAAATCCAAAAAAATATAATTCGACCATTCTGTTAAAATAATAAATGAGTCAAGATATTTTTTTCACTTCAAGAAGAACATTCACTTACTCTGGCATATTGTTCCTGAGCTCTTTTTCTTTCAGCGGCTGCTCCTTAATAGTTTCCATTTTTTTCTTTTTGATTTGCTACACGCTCATGATATAAACCATGAATATAAGCCCTTATTGAACTATCTTTATATCCTGGAATTTTATCCAAAATATTACTTATTCCTCTATAAAAAGAATTATTTGATACACCTTTTTCATCTAATTCACTCATTTAATTTTTCTAAAATAAATTCTAATTGATGGTATTATAATTATTTATTTATTTATTTTTTAAAAATTTAAAGTTTTTAGAAAAATTTGATATAATTAGATGTTATTTTGGAATTTATTTACGAATTTTCTTAAAAATTTTTAGGTTTTTTAAGTTTTATGAAAAAATTGTATTTAAATTCATTATAAAATCATTCAATTAAAAAGCATTTTAAAATATTCAAAATTGTCTATATTTATTGATAAATTCAAAAAAAGAAAAATAATTAGGCTTTTTGTGATGAATAAATAATTCAAAAAGATTTATTATATGAATTTTGAAATAAAGTTAATTTTTAGAATCTCAAAATTAATTATTTAAATATTATTATATTTTATTTATTTATTTATTGTGTCATATATTTCTTTTAAAAGTTGAGATAAATCTTCTTGATTATCATCAAATAAATCTTCTTGTTTATTTTTTTCTTTGGGGTTATTTAATATTGAATTTATTTTATATACTAATTTAGCTATATCAGAATATCCTAAATTACTTTCTTCTAACAAATTAAAATAAATATTAATAACCCATTGTTCGCTTGGTAATCTTAAATGAAAACCTTTTTTACTCATAGCATAATTACAAACAGCACAAAATAAATCTAAGTAATTTTTATAATTTAACTTATCAATTTTATCTATTTTATCATTGATAATATCATGAATTTCTTTATTAAATTTTTCAATTTGTGTTTTTTCAGCTTTTTTATCATAAATAGGGAGAGAAACAGCAATATTTTTTTCATTTTCAGTTAATAAATCAACAAATTTATTTAAATTTTTATTTTGAATACAATCATTTAAATTATTAAATAAATCTCTCATTTCATCATCAGGAAAAACTCCAATAAAAGAATTCCTTTCAGTATGTGTATTTAATTTAGTAGTATTTAATTTTAATTTCATATGAATTATTTGAAATATTAATATATCTTTTAATAAATTGGTCATTTCTTTTTTTGAAAAATAAGCAATTATTGCTTTTATTGATCTTTCAAATTCATCTCCTTTTCCATATGAAGATAATATATCCAAATTTTTTTGAACTAATTTAAGATATAAATAATTACTATCAATATTACCTAAAAGAGTATTTTTATCTGTTATCTCAGGTGCATTTTTTTTTTCTTTAATAAATTCATTCACATGATTTGAAAAAATTTTATTTAATTTTGGTAAAATTTTCATATCAAAAATTACTGATAAAGTTTCATTTTTATCATTTAAATCATCAAATGAATGATTTGATAATATTTTATTTTTAAATACTTCTATATCTTTTTTTTTTAATTCTATATCAATTTCAAAATCATTTTCTTCATTTTGTTCTTTTCCTTTTTTGTCTTTTCTTCTTTTTTTATTTTTTTTCTTATCTTCTTTTTCATCTTCTTTTTCTTTTTCCTTTTCTTTTTTTATTTTTTCCATTTTTTCAAGATAATCATTATAAACTTTACTTGCAATTTCTTTTAAATTCTCTTTATTTTCATTAACAAAATTATCAATTATTGAATTTGAAATTATATTATTATTTTTATAAATAAAATCAGAAGGATTCATTCCAATACTATCTAAAAGAGTATTTGAATCATTTTTATCAATATCAAAAAAGAAAACAGAGTTATAATTTAAGGGTAAATTCTTATTTAAATTATCATTTAATATTCCTTCAAAATTATTTTTCAAAACTCCAGAAATTAAATAATCTTGTAAAAACACTCCTTCACTAAAATCATTATCTCTTTCAGCTAAATTTTTTAAATATTCTTCACCATCTTGTGTAATACCAATATTTTTTAATTTACTATAATCAATATAATTATTTTGTAATAATTCACCTTTTAAATATTCATCTTGAGAAGAAGAAAATAAAGCAGATTCATATTGATTACTTCTAAATTCTCCTTTTAACTCTCCTTCCTTTATTAAATTATCAATAATATCATTTATTAACATTTCATCTATATTATATTTTGATGTTATATTTGATATATTTATAGGAGTTATTGAAGCTATTAAGGCAGGACGAATTTTTTTTGTTTCTAATTCTATATAATAATCAGTTATTATTCTTGTTGGATATAATTTTGCATTTTTAATTGAAGAATCACTTACTTTTTCTTTTAATAATTTTCTCATAAAATCTATAGATAATTCAAATTTATTTGATAAGTCTGCTATTGATGCACTTCCATTTGTTTCTATTATACTTATTATTTCATTTGTTATTTTATTTAAATATTCATTAGTCATTATTTTTCCATCTACTGATGTTAGATTTTTATTTTTTTGTAAAACTTCTTCAGTTTTCTTTTCAATTATATTAATTGGTAATTCTAAAATTTTACTTAATTCAGCAGTTGATATTCTTTTATGCTTTTTAATTTGTTCTAAAATTTCAAAATTGACTTTTCCATCAACTACATATTCTTTTCCAGTGATGGTATGAAGTAATTTAACTTTTCCTCTGTTTGCAATTTTATTTAAAATTTCCACAACAGTTCTTTCACTTAATTTAAATGAACTTTGTGAACTTTGTATTGCCATAAACCGATTTTTTAAACTTTGAAGATCCATAAATTAAATATATAAAAATTAAAAAATAAATAAATTAATTAAAATTAAAAATTAAATATTAAGGATTAAAATTAAAGGTTTTAAATATAAAAAATATTCAAAAATACATTCAATGTAAATTTCAATAATTCTATGAATAAATCTCAAAGTATTTTAGTTACAACGATTATCAATAAACATTAATTTCATCAAAAAGGAGAAAAGTATAAAAAATAAATAAGACTAAATTAATTAAAAGTTAAAAATAAAATCAATTTTTCAGGATTCTAGATAAAAAATAGAGAATAAACGAATTAAATGATATTAATTTTATTAAATTAAAATATTATCTTTCTTTAAAAAAACTGAGAATAAATTACTAATTGTATATGTAATTTTTTCATGCTAATTTTAATTCTATTACATGCATATTTATTTCATAATTTATCTTTATTGGACTAAAATTAAATCTATCTACAATTAATTCATTATTTATTTATTAAATCCTCAATAAATTAGCAATTAAATAATAATATTTTTAATCGTTTTATGGAATTTAAAAAATAATTATTTCATATTTTTAATTAATTATATAAGCTTTAAATAAAAATAAAATTTTCATTAATTCAATAATAAATATTAATAGAAATATGAATATAAAATATTTTTCAATTTATGAAAGTTCAGAATATATAACAATAAAAAATAATTTTACAAGAGAAGCATTAAACATATATTATAAAGGTTTACAGATGACTCATTTCAAAGAACACAGACAAATAAATAAAAAATTACTTGAATGTGATGGAATAATAGGAATAATTAATATTAATAATTTTAATTATTTAGTTTTTATTAGTGAATCAGAAGAAATTTTTTCATTTGATTATTGTGAAATATATAAAATTACTAATGTTGGCTTTATTTCTTTAGATTCTTTAAAAACAAATAAATTATGTGAAAATGAAGAAAAATTAGATGAATTAAAAGAAATAATTATTAATGGCTTTTTTTTTTCAAATAAATATGATTTATCTAATAGTCAAAGTGCCCAATATCAAATAAAAAAAGAATTAAAAAGTGATTTATATGATTCAATATTAGAATCAAATACAAATTTTTTAGCAAATTTAAAATTCATTAGAAATTTCATTCAGTATCATAAAAATTTACAAGAATATAATGATAAATTATATTTAGATCATTTTATTTCATCTTGTATTTATGGTAATATAGAAAAATTAACATATGAAATAAAAGAAGACACAATAGATTATATTATAATTTCAAGAAGATATATTTGGGGATTTGGAATAGAAAATTTAAAAAGAGGTTTAGGAAAATATAGTAATGTTGCAAATCAAGTTGAAACAGAATCAATATTTATATTTAATTATAATACGTGGTTTTCTTATCTTATTCTTTCTGGCTCAATTCCTGTATATTTTATTCCAGAAGAAAAACAAAAGTCTAATAAGGTTAAAAAATCTTTTAGAGAATATATGAAAGAAAAATTTGATGAATATAAATTAATTGCTTTTATTTCTCTTAATAATGATAAGAATTCTGTTTATCAAGAAAAATTTCTTAAATTGTTATTATCTAATCAAGATGCTTACAAAAATAAATTCAAATATTTTCTCATTGTCAAAGATGATAATATTAAAACTTTTTTAAAAAGAATTACGGATTTAATTAATTTATTTGGTTATAATGAAAATGAATTTCAAAGTTTAACAAAAACAGACTTTGAAAAAGAAATGGAAAGAGAACAATATAGAATTAAAAAAAAACAATTAGGAATTTTCAGTTTAATTGGAACTGATTTTGAAAAAATAAATGAATTTTCAATGATAATTGCATTTACAGTTATTCAAAATATAATTGAAAAAGTAAAAACAAGTAAAAATGAATTAGATATTGACTCAATTCTAGGAAAAAATGTAGATGTTTTAGGCAAAGATTTATCAAAAAGCAATTCAGAAGAAAAAATAATATGGAACAATAATTATATGGGAAAAGGAAATGAGTTTACAGAAAAATTTAAATTAATATGGAAATATAATTATATAAAATTAATTAAACAATATAAAACAATTCATACTGAAGAAGAAAAAATAAGAATATATCAAAGAAATTTAGAAATATTATTTAATTCTCAACAAAGAAAAATTCCAATATACAATCAAATAAAAAATTATCAGTCATTATATGCCGATAAATCAAAAATAAAGGTATATATTGCAACATGGAATGCAGGTGCAACAAATAATAATGATTTTTCTTTAGAAAAATTATTATTACTTCCTTTAGAAAAAATGCCAAATATATATTTTATAGGTTTTCAAGAAGTCATAATGTTAAATGCAGTAAATGTAGTTTCACCAGATAAACACAAATTATTTGATATATGGAATAATAGAATATGCAAAGTAATAAATTCATATAAAGAAATAAATTATATGAAAATTGGAGAAATGTGTTTAGGAGGAATTGCTTTTTTTGTTTTTATAAAATCATCTGATCTTGATTATATAAAAGATTCTCCTTTTATCACAGAATATATTAAAACTGGATTAGGTGGAACTGCGGGAAATAAAGGAAGTTGTATTTTTAGTTTTAATTATAATAATACTGTTATTTCTGTTTCTTGTTCTCATTTATGTGCTGGAGCAGAAAAAAATCAAAATAGAATAAATCAATTAATTGATATTTTAGATTATAAACTGATTTCATCTATAGAGAAAAAGAATTCTAATAATTTTAATCAGAACAAAGAAGATTCAGAAATTTTAACTTTAAATAATTATCTTTCAAACAATAACATTCAATCTTTAGAAAATTCAAATTTACTTTTTAGAAATAGTGATATTTTTTTCATATTTGGAGACTTAAATTTCAGAATTGACACAAATTATGAAAATTTTAAAGATTTTGTGAAAGGAAAAAGTGATTGGAAAACATTATTAGATTATGATCAATTAAATAAATCTAGAAAGGCAACAATGGAATTAGATATATTAAATGAAATGGAAATTAATTTTCAACCAACTTATAAATATTGTGTTGATTCAAATGAATTTGATTATACTTTAAATGATAATTTAGATAATAATTTAAAGAAAAGTGGTAAAAAAAGAAATCCTTCTTGGTGTGATAGAATATTATATAAAAAAAACAATAAACATCAAAATATTATTGGATTAGAATATCACAGCGTTATGGATGAAGAATTTCAAGATTCTGATCATAGACCTGTTTATGGTATTTTTGAAGTTCAAGTTATGAAAGATAATGTTCAAAAAAAAAATGAAGTTTTACAAGAAATTATTCAAAATTATAATATGGGAATTAGTTCTTCTTATATGAAAAAAAAAATTTATAGTGAAGATTAATTATATTTCTTTTTTTATATATAATTTAAAAATTTTAAAAATAATAATTTAATTTAAATTTCAATTTTTCTATTTTTCATTGGATATATATCTTTACATTTATTTATTTTTTGATTTTAATTATTTTTCTATATAAAAAATTATTATTAAAAACTATTTTTTTAAATTTTCTATAATTTTCAATTAAATTAATTGTTTCATTATCAAATTTATTCATAATAAAAGTATATAATTCTTTATTATTTGATTCTATATCTTTTAACATAAAATCAAACATTTGAAATTCATTAATATCTTTTAAATATTTTTTAAGAGATTCATTTGCAAATTTTTTAAAATATTTATTAAAATTAAATTGTTCTTTTTTAATTTTAATAAAATCATCATCCTTATCATCTTCAGAATCTTCCATATAATTATTTTCTTTTGAACTATAATTTCCTCCTGTATTTAAACTACTTTCAGAATCATCATCATTTTCATTTTTAATATCTGCAAAATAATCATCTTCATCTGTATATTTTTCTGATTTTATATCAACAGTTAAACTAGTTTTATGTTCTTTCCTTTTTGTGAAAGTAAATTCTTTTTCTCTACTTATTATATATTCTTCTTCTTCATTATTTTGTTCTTTTGTTTCTGTTTTTTCATTCATTTCTTTTCTTAATTTTTTCTTGATTAATTTTAATTGCGAAAAATTTAGGTCTATTAAATGATATAATATTTCTTCTAATTTATCTTTATTATTATTAAAATTATATCCTTGAATTATAATTAATCTAACCATTAAAGAACAAAAAATTGAAATAATTTGTTGTTCTGTTGAAGATAAGCATTTTAAAGGGAAAAAATTCATTACTTTGACAATTAAAGAATAGAAATCAATATTTTGAATATTTTCATATTGTTTATAATTCATAAACAAAAGAAAAATACTTAAAGATAATCTTACATTTAAATCTAAATTTGCATTTGGAGTAGTTTCCATTCTATTAATTATAATTTGAATTATTATATTTATTTCATCATTTGAAAGTAAATCCCAAAAAAACATTACTGCAACATTAATATAATTTGAATAAATAATATGCTCAGATATGACTTTAGCTATTTGTACTTTTTTTTGTTTAGTCCCTATTCTTATATTAATCATATCAAATATATTTGATTTTATATTATGTTTAATTATAATTTGGTCATTAAAACATTGTAAATAAGAAAAAATAAAATATATATGATATTCTTCAAAGTTAAAATTAAAATATCCATCTGTTCCCTTAGTAAGTTTAAGTAAATATTTTTTTAAATTTTCTATATAATTCTCTGACAAATATTTTGTTTCTTCTAATATTAAATTTAGAATATCTAAAATATCATTTTCATATTCCCAATTAAAAAAATTTTCAAGTTCATTTATTAAAATAATAACTTTGGAAAAAATAGAATTTTTAATTTCTCCATTTTTCTTTTTTATTAAATTAATAAAAGAACGGATTAAATTGACTTTAAATGAAAAATCATAATTATTTTCTTTTTCTCCAAGAACAGATTTTTTTCCATTTTTATCCAACATAGATTTTATAGAATTATAAAAAGAAAACCAAAAGAAATCAAATAATTTAATAGTATCTTGTTTTAAATCTAACATATAATAGTTAATAATTCCTTTGACAAAATCATTAAAATCATTTTCAAAACATTCCATTTTATTAACTTGAACATAATTTATAACTTTATTTGCATAAATTGAAACTTCTGTTGAACAAAATTGTATTAAATATTTATCTAATATTATACTATTCACACAATTTAAAGCAACTTGAAATAAAGTTACATTTTTTTCTTCATTTAATACACAATTAAATAAAAAACTTAAAGAATCATTAAATGATTTTGATATAATTTCATTTTCATTATGGAATAAATCATCTAATATATATGAATAAAACATACATAATTTAGTTTTAAGATATATATTTGATATTTTAATTAATAAATGATTTATAAGGTCAATTTTTTCAGAAAAAAAATCATAAATTTTTTCTCTTTCTGAAAATAAAAAAGAAACAGAAGTTAAAACTTGAAAACATTGTTCAGTTAAATCTATTTGATTTATGTTTTTAGTTAAAAAAACAAAAATTTCATTATTATCATCTATTAAAGTATCATCTTTGATTTTATCATTTGGAATTAATTTTAATAAAATTTTTAAATATAAATAAACAATAAAATTAAAAAAACCATCAATTCTTTCACACATATTCATTAATAATCTTAAAGCTTTATTTTTAGGAAGAGTATTATCACATATTTTACACATATCAAATAAAGTTTTAGAATATAAATTACTATCTAATTCAAAAGAAGATTTTTCAAGAGGGGTTATTAATAAATTTGGAATTATTATATATTTAAAAATATCCATCTGATATTGTTTTATAACATTATAAGATTCTGGATGAATTATTACTGTTTCTAAATAAATTAAAGATTTTACTATTATTGTTAATTGAGTTATTTCCTCATTAGAATTATCCATTTTTTCTCTTGGATATTCATTTGATTTATAATAATTTACCATATGTAAAATTAATTTTTCTGTTGTTTCTTTTAAAAATAAATTAAATTTTGTAAATTTTTGAATAAAATTTATTTTATCTAATTTATAACATACTAATGTTAATAATTCAATTAAAATACCTTTTCCTTTTGAAACTAAAAAATTAAATTGATTATTGTTATTTGAAACAACAAAAAATTGATTATTTGTATTTGAATAATTTTCACATGAAGAATATAACATAAATCCATGATTTATGAAAAATAAAAAAGATTCATTTTCAAGAAAAACATTCTTTAAATCTTCATCCATTTGATTTTTTTGAATAGTAAAAGAAAATAATTGATTTTTTACGAAAGATTCTAAAGTATTAATTGATGTTTTTGCAAAAGAAATAATTAATTTATTAAATAAATTTGCACTATTTCGAAGAGCTTCATTTGAAATTTGTTCATTTCCATTGAAAGAAACTATTTCACATTGTCCAAAAAGATAATTATAATAATCAAAAATAAAATTTAATTCTTTTTGCTCATTATTATAATCTAAATATATTTTACTGAAAGATGTAAATAAATTTATTATTTTAAGTATCATACTATTTTTAAGAATTTTTCCATTTTCAAAAACTTTTGCAAATATATTTGAATATATATTATTTAAAATATCTTTAGCATTTCCTAAATTTGATAAAATGGTAAAAAGACTATCATTAATTTCGTAAAATACTTTTTCTTCATTTTCAGTTAAATTTTCTGATAAATAAATAATAAAAATGTTATTAATAATATTAGAAATATTTGGTATATTTTTTAATTCTGGTTTTTCTTTTATTTTCATAAAATAGTTTTTCATATATAATAAAATTTGTAACTTTTGTGTGTTATTAAATTCTGCACTGAAAGATTTTAAATTGTTTAATATTTCTAATAATTTTTCTGTAAATGCAACTTCATTTTGTTCTAAAGTAATTAATTTATATAAAATGCTATGATGTTCTTCATTATTTACATTAATATTTGCTGAAATTATCATATTAATGATTTCTTTTTGTTTTTCATCATTTTTAATCATTTAAATAAAAATACAATAAAATTTTAAATATTTAAGTATTAAAAGTCAAATTTTATAAACTTCTTAGTTCATTTTTTTTAATTTTTTTTAATAATTATAAAAAATTTATTAATTTGAATGAAAGTTTCTTCAAATAAAAAACCTTCAAAAACAAAAGAAATTAAATTTATATCTAAACAAATTAATGATATAAATAGAGAAATTCAATTAACTGAAAAATTAAAGCAAGAATCACAAAATAAATTTGAAAAACATTCTTTAAAAATAACAGAAACAAAAGTAAAACTAGAACAAGAATTAGATTCAATATTAAAAACATTAAATGAAAAAGAAAATAAAATATATAATATTCAAAAATTAAATCTTGAAAATTTTAAAAAAGAAATAAGTAAATATACTAAAATTCTTCAAGAATTAGAAAAAAAGAAAATTGAAATTAATATTGATTTAAGTTCTATAGAAAAAAATATTTCTGATATTAATCAAAAAATCTTTAAAATGAAAAAAACATATAAAAATAATGCTAAAAATTCTGAAAATTTAAAAGAAGAAGCAGAAAAAACAATGAAACAATTACAGGAATTAGAAAATGAATATCCAGATGAATATAATTATTTAAGAGAAAATATTCAACTTCAAAATAGTATCACTGAATTAAACAAAAAAAATAAGCTAATAAATAATTTAATATATGAAAAAAAAGTTAAAATATATGAATTGAATTCCTCAAAGAAAAATTTAGAAGAAAAATTAAATGAAGAAATACAAGAAAAAAATAAAAATCAAGATAATTTCGACAAATTATTTAAAAATGAAATACTTAAAAGAATAAGTGAATATATGAAAAAAGAAATTGATGATGAGTTTATTTGGGATTATTTAAAAGAAATTATTATTAAATATTATTCTGAAGAAAGTCATGATCTTCAAGGAATTTCTTTTTTAAATGAATTAAATGATGTTTGGAGTCAAGAAATAAATGATATCTATAATAATATTTTTATAAAAGAAAAAAAGGAAAAAGAACAAATTCTTCAGTCTTTAATTATTAAAAAAAAGCAATTTGAAATGAAATCTCAGATTAAAACAAAAGAATATCTTCAAATTAAGGAAAAAATACAAGAAGTTGAAAAGAAAATTCAAAAAAATGATGATGAGTTTAATAAGATTTATAATTTATATACAAATGCAGTTAATTTATTAAAAGATGTTACAATTGCTAATAAAGGAGAAATTTTTGATCAATTTTTTTCATTAACTTTAATTGAAGATAATAGTAAATATAATCAATCAAAAGATGATTATCAAAAAAATTTTCAAAATTTAATTACAATGTTTTTAAAAGAAATAAAAACAAAATCAAGAGAAAAAAAAAATATTCAAGTAGAATTAAATTCAAATGAAGAAGAAATAAAAAAATTATCAGATGAAAAAAATAAAATAGAAAAAGAAATAGAAAATTTAAATCAAGAAATTAAAAATTTAAATGATGAAAAAAAAATGAATAATGAAAAAATAAAAAAAACAAATTCAAATATTACTATAAGAAATCAAAATTTAAAAAATTCTTTTGAAAAAATAAGTAAAGAAGAATATAATGAATTCTTAAAAGAAAATCAAGATACATTAAATAATATAAAAAAAATATATGGAACAAAAATAGTAAATAAAGTAAATAAAGAAAAAAAAGAAGAATTTTATCAGGATAAAGTAATGGAACATATGAAAATAAGAGAGTCAATAAATAAGTGTTTAAATTTTATTAAAAATTATGAATCCAAAAATAAATCAATTAAAGAAGAATATGATTTAATTTATCCTCAATATCAGGATCTTAATGATGAATTAAATGATTTAAAATTAAGAAGAGAAGAACAAATTAAAAATCAAAATTTAATTGAAAAATCTTCAAAAGAATTAAATGATAAAATTAATCAGATATTAATTAAGAAAGAAGAACATTTTATTAATGAGAAAAAAAGATTGTATAATTTAGAAAATATGAATTATTATCTTGATAAATTAAAAACAATAAAATTAAAATTAGATAGTTTAGAAAAAAATAAAATTAGAAATGAAAATAATCAAGAAAAAAATCAAAATGAAATTAATTCAAAAAGATTAGAATTAAGAGAAAAAAATGTTAATTTGAAAAAAAAATTAGTTAATTTACAAATGAATATAAATCCTAATAAAGAAGAAGAAAGTAAATTATCAACAAAAGATAAATTTAATGAAAGTGAAAAATTAATAAATTTAACAAACGACATGAATAAAAAAGAAGAATTATTTAATGCAAAAATGACTTTAGATATTAATAAAAAAGAAGAAGTTGAAGATGAATTTACATTATATAGTGAAATAATGTTACCTTTATTAGAAGGAATTGAAATATATCAAAAATATGGAGAAAAAAATAATATGAGAGAATTTAATCCTTTTAAATTTGATAATCCAATTGATTTTGGTTATAAAGAAAGAATTTTATTATTAAATTTAGATGATGATACTATTAATATTTATTATGATGATACTTTAAGAAGAATTGAAAGTAAATATTTATTAAAAAATATAAAAGGATTATTTTTGACTTTATCTGCAAAAAAAATTATTAAAGAAAAAAAATTAGGAGAATATAGTAATCTAATTAATAAAGATAATATTCCAATTGCTTTAATAACAAATAATGATAATATTGAATTAATTATTCAAAATTATTCAAATTATTTAGCAATTGAAAATTTAATGGATCCTAATAATAAAGAAAAATACTTTAAATTAAAATATTGTTGTTAATTTAACAAATTTATTTTATATAATATAAAATATTAAAATTAATATAATATTTATAATTTTATTTTTAAGAAAATATCCAAAACAATCAATATCAACTGACTTTGCATTATATAATTGTTCTAAATTGTTTATTTCAGCTCTTAATAAATCTTTCATTTTATATTGTAAATAATTACATAATTTAACTTTTTTAGAATGAAAATAAAATGTTTCATAACAACATTTATAATTTTTATCTAATAAAATTTCTGTCAGTGAATTACAATCAGCTGCTTTATCTGGTGTTGTCAATTTACAAGATTGTCTTAAACGCTGATCAGGTAAATAACCTTTTACAAATATTAAATAATAAATATATAAAATAATCATTTTCATTAAACAATTGAATTAAAAATTATTTATCTTAATTTTTTATCGAAATCTATATAAATTCTTTTTTAATAAAAAATTATAAATAAATGATTGTAGAAGATTTAACCTTAATAAAGAGTGTAGGAAAAGGATCTTTTGGAGAAGTGTTTTTAGCATCAAAAAAAGGATCACAAGAAAATTTTGCAGTAAAAAAAGTATCAAAAAGTATGGTTGAATCTCCAAAAGTTAGAAAATATTTTAATAATGAAATATATATTTTAAAACAAGTAGATCATCCAAATATAATTAAATTACATGATACAAAACAAACATTAAATAATTATTATTTAGTATTTGATTTATGTAATGGAGGAGGATTATCAGATTGTTTAGAAAAATATATGAAAAAGTATAAAAAACCATTTACAGAAGAAATAGTTCAACATTTAATGAGACAAATAGTATCAGGACTTCAATATTTACATAATAATAAAATATTACATAGAGATATAAAATTAGATAATATATTAGTACATTTTGATGATGAAAATGATAAAACAAATTTAAATTTATTAAAAGCAAAAGTAAAAATAATAGATTTTGGATTTGCAAGATATTTAGAAGAAGGTTTAGCACAAAGTATATTAGGAAGTCCAATAAATATGGATCCACATATTTTAGCAAAAATGCGAAAAATAGATAATACTCAAAGTTTTGGTTATGATCAAAAAGCTGATATATGGTCTTTAGGAACAATATGTTATGAAATGTTAGTTGGTTCTCCTCCTTTTGATGCTACTACTTATGAAGAATTACGTGATAAAATTAATAAAGGACAATATAAAATTCCTTCTGATTTACAATTATCTCAAGAAGCTATTAGTTTTATTAATGGTATGTTACAATATGATTATAAAGCTAGATTAGATATTAATCAATTAGCTTGTCATATTTTCATACAATATGATGTTAAAAATTTTTCTTCTTTTGATTTAGGAAAATCTATTCAATTAAATGCTCAACCACTTGGTATGAATGAATCTACTATTTTTTCTAAATGGGGAGAAGTTTTTAAAAATGGAGGTGTTTTACCTAAAGATAAATTAAAAATTAATTTAAATAGTAAATATGGGGATAAAGTTAATTTAATTGGAGATCCTGACCAAGAAGGATTAGTAGACAGATATAAACAAAATAATGATAATAATAATGACGCAGATTATAGTATGAATACTGATATTTCTAGAAAAAATACTAATCAAACTTCTAAATTTAAAAGTAATATTAATGTTTCTGAAATGAAATCTTTTATTTTAGATTCTTTTAATGTTGTAAATAAAGATTTCTTCTATATGGAACCTATGCTTATCCCTATTGTTCCTAATACTGACCAAAAAGCTCTTCTATTAGATATTTAAATATATAATTTATTCGCTTTGTCATTTGATAAAAAAAATATTTTTAACAAAAACATATATTTTATATTTCTTTTTAATTAAATTATATTTATTTTGATGAATTTTTTAGTATTGTTTCATTTATTAATTTTTCCCAAACATATGCTGAATTGTCACTTACTTTAAATTTATATTTTCTATTTGGAGTTAGTAATATAAAATAAGACATATCAATATGTTCTGCTTTACATTCTTTATTTAATTCAATAGTACCTTTTAATTCATTAGTTTTAGGGTCTATATAATTTATTTTTGGAGTTGAATATAATATGACTTTTCTTTTATTATAATGAAACCATGGAGATTTTTTTTCTAAAATTCCTTCTTTGATTACTTCAATATTTACATTTTTTTCTTCTTTATTTATATTATTTAGATTAGTATTTTTATTTAAATAAGATAAATTAAATTCATTTATAAAAGGAGGACTTTCATTTATTAGATTTTCAAAATTAATATCATTGAAAAAAGGATGTTTCTTTAAATTATTAATATCAAATTCACTACCAAAACTACCAGCACCTAATCTTAAATTATTATCTGTGATTAATAATTTTTTAATAAGATCTTTTGCATCATTAGGAACAGAAATTTTATCATCAAAAAAAATTTCATTTTTTTCAATATTCCTAAAAATTAAATATTGAGTTTTATCATAATAAGGTGTTTTTCCATAATACATTTTATAAATTATACACCCTAAAGCCCAAATATCAGTTCCAAAAGAAGGAGGATTATCTTTTAAAATTTCAGGAGAAACATATTCTGCAGTTCCCACAAAAGACATTGATCTTTTTTTATTTATTTCTTCATCATCTTCATCAAAATTATTTTCATTTTTATTATTTAAATACTGGTCTTCTTGAATAAATATCATTTTTTCTTTATCAAAAATTTTACCTATTTTTTTTATTGTAGCAAAATCAATTAATTTTAAATGATAATTATCATCTAACATTATGTTTTCTGGTTTTAAATCTCTATGTATAATATTATTCTTTTGTAAATATTCTAATATATTTACTATCTCTCCAATATAAAATCTTATTGTTTTATCTTTTAAGGGATAATTAATTTTTATAAAATCAGAAAAATCTCCTTTTGATAAATATTCAAGAACTAAATAAATTTTATGTTTTGTTTTAAAAGAACCTTCTAATTTTACAATATTTGGATGATTTAATTCAAATAATATCTCATTTTCTAAATAAATATGATGTAATTTTTTTAATTTTTGCATTGTATTTATTTCCATTACTTTTATTCCATATATTTTATTTATTTCATTTTTTAATTTTACCTTTAATACTGTACCATAAGAACCTTTTCCAGATATTGAAATTAATTCAAAATCTTCTTTTTTGAACTCTTTTTTTGTTTTTAATTTAGGAAGAATAAAATCTTTCTGTAATTTTTCTGAATTTATATGATTTTCCATAATTTTTTATTTTAATTTTAAAACATTATTTTTTATAATATATTTAAATTATTTGTGAATTTAATTATATATTTTAATCATTTTTTAAATATTTATTAAATGGATTTTGAGAAACACTTTCTTCTTTATATTTATGTTTTAAATCTTCTAAATTATCTTCATTTTCATATAACATTTCATTATATGCATTATAAGACATATTATAATTTTTTTCTTGAGAATCATCTCTTTTCCTTTTTTTCTGAATTAAATCACCTAAATATTCTTCTTCAGTTGGAAGGTTCATTTCATTAATTATATTTTTTTTTTCTTTTTTTTTACTTTCAAACTTAGAATAGTTATTAATATCAAAATTATCATTTCCTATATTTTTAATTATTTCTTTAAATAAACTTTTTTCCCCATTCTCTTTAACTTTGTTTTCATTTTTTTTTGCTTTATTTTCTCCATTTAAGAATCTTTCATATTGTTCTAATTTAATTTTCATATCTTCATCAATTGGAACATTTGAATTTAAAGGTTTTTGAAGATCTTCTAATTCTTTTTGTTGAAATAATTTTTTTTCTTCAATTGCTTTTTGAATATTAATTTCTTGTTGTTTTTGAAAAGAATCTATAAATTTAGCAATTGAATGTTTATTTAAATTTTCTTTTGAAATCATATTTTTTTCTTCTTCTTTAAAATTTTCTCTTTTTTCATTTGTTCCTATTTTTAAATTTATTGGAGAAACAAATTTTAAAAGTGATTCTTCTTGTTGAATTTTTTTATTTAAATTTTCTATTTGTTCATCAATTGATATTTCATTATTATTATTTAAATTTTCAAAAAATTCATCTAAAGAATCTTTTTGAATATTAGATTTTTTGTTTTTTTCAATTTCTATTTTTTTATCTAATAATTTTTGCTTTTCTTTTAAAAGTTTTTCTATTCTTAATTTTACTGTATCATAATTATCTATTTCAACATTTGAATTATTTTCTATGTTTTTTGTTTCATCGAAAAATTCTTCATTTTCATTGTAATAATTATATTTTTTTTTATCAAATTTTATTTGTTTTTCTTCTGAAATTTTAATTGTTTCTTTTAAACTATTTTCTAATTTTATTATTCTCTCTTTTATTTCCATTATTTTTTTTAAAAGATTTATATTTTTATTTTCTAATTTATTCTGTTCACTTTTATTATATGGATTTTCTTCTTTTTGATATTTAATATTTTTTCTTTGTTTAATTAATCTTTCCATTTGTTCTTTTAAGTTTTCTATTTTTTTAATAATATTTTTTTGATTTTCATTTAAATTTTTTCTATTTTTAATTTCTAAAAAATCATTTTTTTCAATTTCATTATAATTATCTTCTTTTTTTTGATAATCTTGAATTTCTTTATCATAATCATCAATTCCCCAATTTGATTCATTATTAAATATTATTGGATCTTTATTTTTTTTTTCTTTTAATAAATTTCTAATTTCATCATTAACATGAAAAATTAAATTATCATCATCTTCATTTTCAATAACATCACTATCTCTATTTAAAATAAATAGTTTTTTACTATTTCCAACTTTAAATATATCACCTGATTTAACTTTATAATATTTCATAGGTAAAATTTTTTCACCATTAATAAAAGTTCCATAAACAGAATTTAAATCATAAATAAATAACTCTTCATTATTTTTATATTGTAAAACACAATGTGTTCTTGAAATAGTAGGATTTGTTAAAGTAATATCGCATAAATTTACATTTCTTCCAATTATAAAATAGGATTTAACAGAAAGAGAAAAAGATTTTATTGTTATTCCTTCTTTCCAAACATCTATACTATAATAATTATTAATTTTATTTGATTTATATGCCCATGATGGTAATATATAAGCTATATTTAAATTATTGTTTGAATTTTCTTTTATATCTATTAAAACTTCTTCATCCATTTATTTACCTTTATTTTAATTTAAAAAAAATTATTAATTCTATATGTTTTCTTTATAATAATATTTGATTTTATTTCTTAATCACATCAAAAAATAGCATTTTTTAAATTTTTTTTTGAATTCTATTTTCTGATGAATTACTCTTAAATCATCAGAAACTATGCTGATATTATTTTAAAAGTTAAAATTTATTATTTGTAGTTAATATATTATTAAATAACAATAACATTTTCTCCTATATAAACTAATTAAAATAAATTAAGAAATGAATATTAATTTCTTGCTTCTAAACAGCAATTTCTTGATGATTCATTATGAAAAATTTATAAAAACACATAAAGGAATAGAATATGAAATAAAACAATTAGATAGGTTAGTTCAAAATGTAACTCAATAAAATAATATAGTTTAGATGGAAAAGAAAGTTAAAGGTCATGAAATCAAAGAAATATTCTTTCAATTTATAAAAAAGAGACTAAAGGTAGAAATTAATAAATCTTCAAGAATTTTTTGAAAAAAATTAGTACAATAAATACAATATAAAATGTATTATTTTTCCGTGGATTTAATAATTTTAAAGTTTTTTTATTTTTCAAAACTTATATATTTTTTTTAATTCAATATATAAACTATATATTTTTTATTTATAATTTATAATTTAGAAGTAATAAAAAATATTTCCATAAGTGATAATTAATATTAGAGAAAAAACAATATATAAACAAATGATAAAAATAACTTTTTTTTCAATTTACCTAAATAGTTAATTTATCTTAATCAAAAGTTTCTTTATAATTCATTAAATTAATTATAAAATGACTCATTAATTTTAAATTTTCATTCTTATAATATTAGATCAAATTCTTTTCATAAAAAATTTTCCTAATATCTCTTCAGATAAAGAAATTTATTTTCTTCTCCAGGATTAATTAAAAATAAATATTCATTAAATTAAGAGTTTTTAAAAATTCATTTATATTACTTTTATTTTATTTAAAAAAATTATAATTCTATAAGCGATTTATATAAATATTATTGTTCTATATTTATAATTTGATATTTTGATAATTTTTTTTTATAATCTTGATAAGATTTTAATTTTTGTTTTATTAAATCTGTTTTATATTTTTGTTGAATGAAATTCAGTTTTATATTTTTTGGAATATAAGGATCGATATATTCTTTTCTATCATTTTCTGTTAACTTTTTATAATTATATATATTATTATCACTTTTATTATTATTTAAATTTGGATTTTTTTTCTCTGTATCACATAAAAAAGAAGAATTTTTTTGAATAGTATATTTTTTCGTTAAACTCTCAATTTTAAAATTATCAGAAAAATTTCTTGATATATTTTTTAAACGATGAAATTGATGATTTTCAATTAATTGAGTATTTATTATTTTTTCATTTTTTAATTTTGTATACATTTTTTTTTCATTTAAATTCTGCTCAGATAAATTTGATAATAATAAATGATTTCTAGACATTTGTTTTTTATGTTCATTAAATAAGTGAATTTCTTTTTTTATTTGATTAAGTAAACTGTCTTCAAAATTATGTTTATAATTATTATTAGAATTTATAGGAAATAAATTTAAATTTTCACTACTTTTATAATTAGTTATTTCTCTATCTGATAAACCCCTTAAAGAAATTCTTTGATATTTTGGAAGAATTGGTAATTTATCTTTTTTGTTTTTAATTTTATTATTTTTGATTCTTTGAAAAATTTTTTGAATTTTTATTAACCCCATTTTTTTTTTTTGACCAGGAGATTGTTTTTCTAATTCTAATTTTTGATTAAAAAGTTCTTTTTCATCAGCTAAAGTAAATAAAGTATTATTTATAGTTAATAATCTATTATAAAATATATTCATTATATTTTCGACTTTTCTTTCTAAAAATATATAACATAAACCTTCATTTTTTAAAAGATGGATTAAATTCATTTTTTCAATTTTATATACATGAGTTTGATTTATTGCAACTGCACTATATAAATAATTATAACCATAATAAAAAGACTCTAAACCTAAAATTTCATTATCTTTTAAACTTATTATTTTATTAGAATTTTTTGTATTTAATTCATCTTCTATATCTACATCAAATGGATTTGATTTTATATTTTTGTATTTATGCTCAATAAAAGTTTTATGATTTTTTTTTACATTTTTTTTTAAGTCATTTAATAATTTTTGAATTTGAGCTGGATTTTTTTTAGAATATAAATTAACTTCTCCTGTTTTAATAAAATATATATATTCTAAAGGTGAATCTTCATAAAATAAAATAGAACCTTTTGAAAATTTTGCTTCTATGAAATGTTCAAAGTATTTTTTTGAAAAATTTGAATATGGTATTTTTGAAAAAAAAAAATTTGAATGTAAATAATTAATTTCTTTATCAATAATAATTTGTTTTTCATTAAAAATATGTAAACCAAATAAATTATAATTAAAATAAGCAAAAGAAGCATCTTCTACAACTTTAACAGTAGTTTTTCTATAAGTATTTCTATCTAAATCAAAATCGCCAAAAAAATCTCCTGTTTCTAAAGTATCAAACATTTGATAATAATAATATAGAATTTCCTTTTTAATTATTTCATCAAATAAAAATATATATTTTGCATATTTTTTAGCTGATATATAAGGCATATGTGCATAAATTGTTTTTAAATTTTCATTTAAATAGTCTTTTGTTATTTCTGTATTTTTATCTAAACCTAAAGATTCCAATGTTATGTTACATATTTTTAAAATTTCAATGAAATCAATTTCAAATTCTTCTATTATTAGATTTAAACAATATTGAAGATAAATATATGGAAGTAAATGGAAGTCTTTTAATAAAATTGGATAAATTTTAAAATTTTCTTTTATAACTAAATCAAACATATATTCTTCATTATTTTTTTTTAAATCTATTAAATAACTTAAATATTCTATTCCACTTAAAAGTTCTTTTTTATATGTAGGCTTTAAAATTTCAATTTTTCCAGATAAAATCAGATAAAAATTTTTAGGTATATCTCCAATTTTATAAATAATATCATCTTTTTTATAATTGATATATGTCATTTCAAGTGAACACATAGTAATTAATTTTTGAATTGCTTCTTCTAAAATATGTGCATTATGAAAATATGAATATAATTTAGTTTTCAATAAAAATTCTCTTGCATATAATAAATCATCAAGTGTTCTTTCTTCAGGTGAAATTTTAAAAATTTCAGAAACAATTACAATATCATCATAATATATAGTTAATCCTTTTGACAAAGCTCTTATATTTTTTACATTTAAATTTTTTAATAGATGAAGATTAAGAATATGTGGACTTAAACTATTTTGAATTTGATTTGAATGTTCAATAATTTTAAATAATTCGGTATTTATCTTTGAATAATTTCTATCTATTGCCTTCCCAACATGAGGAATACTTGATACTATTGTTTCTTTTGGAAAAATTCTCATTACAGAAGTTCTTCTACTTGTTTTTATTTTTTCTTCTTCATTTTGGTTTATTTCATTTATATTTAGTTTTATTTCCATTTTTTTTTTTTTATTTTTTTTCATAATATAAATGAAAGATTATAATTATATGACCAATTTTTTTTTCAATATAAATAAATAAAAAATAAAAATAAACTGAATTTATAATAGTGTCTATTTTGAATTTTTTATATAATAAATATCAAAAATGCTAAATACTAACATATAAAATCTTTTATTTAAAAACTTCAGCAATTTGCGCAATAGTATCATCATTTAAATTACTAATAGAAATAGTATCAACTAATCTATTCTTTTGCATTTCTTCAGTTAAAGTCTGAATTTCTTTTTCTTCACCAGTATTAATTAAAAATAAAGATTCATTAAATTCAGTTTTTAAAGATTCAATTAATGTTTTAAAAGGTTCAACAGTAGGATCTTCAGTAAGAGATAAATAACCTTTTACATTTTCTTCATATTCTAAATAAGAATTTTTCATTTCATCATAATTTTTTTCAAAAATAATATTTAATTTTTTTAAAGTTTCATTTAAAGGTGTTTGAAATAAATAATGTAATTTGATACTATAATTTTTTAAAAATTGGAATAAATCTTGAGATAAATCTTGCTTAGGATGAAAATCTTTTTTCTGAACTTTATTGACTACTTCATCTAAAACTTCAGTATTGGGTCTATTTAATCTTACTTTAGATTTTGAATTATTATTTTCTTCTAAATTTATTGATTTTTTTCTTTTTAAACCAAAAAATGAACTTTGAGACAAACTTAAAAAATTATTTGAAGAATATAATCTTGTTATTGAATTATATCTTTGTCTTTTTCTTATAAATTCTTCACTTGTTTTTCTTTTTTTATTTAATGTTATATCATCTTTATTAAATATTATATTATCATTTTCTTTTTCTTCTTCTTCATCTTCATTTATTTTTTCAAATCTTGATTTAAATATTTTTTTACGTATATTTTTTCTAAATTGAGTTTTTTGAGAATTAGTAATTTTATTTAAAATATCTAAAGAATTTTTAATTGATTTTTCACATTTATCAATAATTGTTCTCACATCTTTTTTATAATCATATTGTTCTAAATTATACATTGCAATTTGATTTTTAATATTTGAATGCCATTTTTTTTTTTTTTCATTTTTATTTGATAAAATTCGAGTAGTCATTTGAGCAGATATTATTTTTTGAATTGAATTTACAAAATAATTATGTTCTTTACTACCATTAATATTACTATAATATTCAGTTCCTTGTTTATACAATAATATCAGACGTTCACATGATTCCATTGAAGGATCTGATTGAAATTTGTTTTCTGCTTCTAATAAATTTTGATAAAAATTTGGAGGGAGTTGTGAATTTCTTCTACTATTTCTTCTTGGTATATGATTACTTGTTTTTTGTTTGCTTTGATTTTTCATTTTTTTTTTTTGATATATTTTTTTAATATATTTTTTTTGAATATTTTTTTTAAAATTGTTTTTTTTTAAATGATTATTTTAAGTTTCAGTAGTTTTATAAATTTTAAGAAATGGAAGATTACTTTTTATTAATTTTATTTTTTGGATTGTATGTTGGGTTAGTTAATGCTTCTCATTATTTTATTGTTGTTTATTGTTTTTCGGGTTTAAAAATTTTAAATGATATTATTAGAGGGAATACAAAATTTAATATTATGATATTATTAAAAGCATTATTTTCTTATCCTTTGGCATTTTTTTTTATTCAAGAACATAATCCTTTTTATCATTTATTGTTCTTTTATCTTCCTTTTCAAAATTTTTTTAAAGGGATTTTCATTTTAATTTTAATAACATATATAATTAATAAGGAAAATTATTCATTTGAAAAAGAAATATCATTTTTAAATAAAAATAAAAAATACTTATATTCATTATTATTAATATTAATAATAATAAGATTATCAAAATATTATTATGATCTTCATTTATTTATAAACTTTATAAAAAAAGAAGATTTTATACAAGAAGATGAAAAATTTCTAATAGTTGCAAATTTATTTAATAATGAATATATATTACCAAATTGGATATTTCAAATGAAATTATTAATAAATTACTTAGGACCAAAAAATATATATGTCAGTATATTCGAAAATGGAGATAGTAATGACACAACAATAACATTATTAAGAGATTTTGAATCATATTTAAACAATTCAAAAATTTCAAATAAAATAGTGACTACACCTCAAACTTCAAAAGGCAAAAAAGAAAGAATAGAATATTTAAAAGAATTAAGAAATTTAGCTTTAGATTATATTTATGAAATACCAAATTTAAATTTTAATAAAACAAAAATTTTATTCTTTAATGATATTATATTTACCTATGAAGATGTAATCAAATTATTATCAACAAATAAAGGTGATTATGATGTAGTTTGTGGGATGGATTTTTATGAAAGTTTTTATGATACTTGGGTAAGTATAGATTTAAATGGAGAAGAATTAAGACATTATTATCCTTTTTTTATGAACAAAGTAGCACAAGATGAATTAATTAATAATGGAGTTGTTAGAGTTTATTCCTGTTGGAATGGATTAATAATTTTTAAAGGAAATGCTTTAGAAAATAAAAAGATTAAATTTAGAAATGGTATTATGAAAAGAGAATCTGAATGTACTTTATTTAATACTGATTTACACATTAATGGTTATGATAAAAAATTTATTAATACTCAAGTTGTTTTTGCTTATACTTATGAGTATTATTATAAAAACAGATTTATTTATCCTTGGTCCAAAAATTTGATTACTTATTTTTATTATTACTTTGTATATTTTTTTGAAAAAAAAAATTATAACATGATCAATTTAATAGATAGAAATATTCCTTTAGATGAATCTTTCCAAGAATATTTTGACAAATATTTAATCCCACCACAATAAAAATCAAAGTAATAATAATATAACCATTTAATTTAAAAAAATAATAAATATTATGAAATAAATAATAAAATTGTAAAAAATATATTACATTAATTTATCATTTTCATTTTAAATAAAGTAAAAAAACTAAAAAATGGCAGATTCTCAAGAAAACCCAAATGATAATTTAATTGTAAAAATGAAACTAGACAAAGATTTTTTAACATTTGATGCAAAGCATTATCCAAAGAAATTAATAAACCACATATCAAAAGAAGAATGGAGAAATATAGCATTTGATGCAACTCAAGTCATATTTGATGCATATTCATATTCAAAAAATCAATCAATTATAATTGTTCCAAAATGGATGGATAGAATATCATCAATTTCAATGATAATAGGAATTTTAAGTTTTCTTTGGATTATTATTTGTATTAAATGGACAAGTGGACTTGAAAATTTAATATATATTGCTAAAATTATTATTGTTTTTGTTATTGTCATTAATATTTTATTAATGTTTTATAATTTTTATAGGGTTCTTCAACCTCAAAAAGATATTGCAGTTTTTATTTTAAAAGAAATTGGTCCTTTTGTTGAAGTCATTAATAGAAAATATAATGGAAAAGCAGTTTTTAGTTTTAATATGGAAAAATATGAATTGGAATGTCAGTTAAATTCACATTAATTGTTTTTATTCTTCTTTTTTTTTTTTGGATGTTTATAATTTATTTATAAAAGTTTTTATAATTTCCTTTTATTTTTATTAAAAATTAAAACAAAAAATGTTTAAATAAAGAAAAAAATAGTAAAATTATATTATTTAACATTTTTTAGATGCTTCTATTCTTCTTTTTAATTCATCATTTTCTTTTTTTAGATATCTTAATTGTTTTTCTAAAGATTCATTGTCAAACATTTTAACATTAAAATCTTTTCGAATTTTTTCACTTTGATTTAATAAATAATTATAATCTTGTTCTTTTTTTGAATTAATATCTTTCATCATATTTAATTCTTGTTTTAATCCTTCAATCGATTTTTCAAAGTAATCAAAATCTTTTTTTATACTTTCATTTTCAATTTGAATACTTTCAATACAATTTTGAATTTTATTTCTTTGATTTAATTCATTTTCAATATAACATTTTCCTTTTTTTATATCTTCTCTAAAATTATTATTTTCTTTTTCTAAATATTGATGTTTACAATTTAAATTTTCTATTAAATTACATAATTCTTGATTTTTATTTTTTAAATTATTTAACTTTTCACAGTTATCATTTAAAATATTTTCAAGTTTTAACTTTTTATCTTTTAATTCTCTTTTTTTTTCTTCAAATTCAAAAGAAAATTTTTCTTTCAATAATTTTATTTCATTATTTAAACTTTCATTTGATTCTTTTGAATTATTATTTAAATATAATTTTGATTGTACCATTGAATTTTTTAAGTCATTAACTTGATCCATTAAATTTTTTATTTGAATAGTATAACGATTATTATTTTCATTCTTCAATTTTTCTTGTTCTTCTAAAGAAGATTGTAATAAATTTTTTTCCTTTTCTAAAATATTATTTTCTTCAATTAATTTATTTATTTTCTTATCAATACAATCTTCATCATTTTTTTTTAAATTCATATCATGTTCAAGACATAATTTGTTTTTTTCTAAATTAATTTGAAAAGTATTATGAAAATTTTCAATTTGTTCTTGAAAAGTTCCTTTTAAATTATCAATATTTCCTTGAAGTAAATTAACCTTATATTCTAATTCATTTTTTTCTTTATTAAATAATCTTTTTAATTCTTCTACATAATCTTTAGAGTACATTTTAATTGAAATATTATTTTTTGAATTGTTACAAGTATCGTTTGTTAATTCATTACAATAGTTTTCAGAAGAAAAATTATTACAATTATTACTATTTAATTCGAAAGTATTTTTATTTAATGAATAATAATTATTATTATTCCTTTCATCAAAGCATAAATTTGACATTATTCAATTTTTATTTTTTAAATATTTTTTAATATTTATTAATGAGAAATAAAAATCAAAAAACACAAATTTCAGTTTCTCAGAAAATTATTTCAGAATACGCTGAAAAAATAATATTATATATGAAAGAAAATAAATCTTTAAAAACTCAATTAGAAGATTTAAGAATAACATTAACAATAAATAAAGATATGTTAAATAATCAAATAAAGTCTTTAGCTTCAAATACAAAAATAAATGTTCAATTAGCACAAATAATATCATCTTTACAAGAAGAAAACATACAAATTTCAAATAGAAATGTAAAATTATATAATGATAATTTACAATTAGAAACAAAATTATATAAATGTCAACAAGATTTAAATGATAAAATAAGATATTATGAAAAAATTATAAAAGAATTAGAAGACAAAATTTTTATTTTGGAAAATAAATTAGTTGAAAAAGATAATTTAATGAAACAATATAAAAATGAATTAATGAAATATTATAAAGAAGATTTGAATCCCCATAAAGAAATTTATATTTGTCCTGCTCCAGATCAATTTAATATGGAAATGAATAATGAATTATATGAAGCAAGACAAATAATAACAAAATATTCTCATTTATTAAATGATTCAAATAAATTAAATTCTGAATATAAAACTAAAATTTCTTTGCTAAAAGAAATTATTAATGATATAAAAAAAGGAAAAAGAATAAAAAGAAATTTAGAAAATATAGAAAATTTTGATTATATTCTAACGGAAGATTCAAATTTAAATTCTTCTTCTTCTTCAGATAAAAATTCAATTCAATTTGATATTGATAGTGATTATTTAAAAGTTTGTGATTCTCCTTTAGTTCAATGTCCTTCTAAAATTAAACAAAAAAGATATTTAACAACAACTGGAAAAAATAATAGTTGTGATAATTTTATTGTTCCTAAATTAGATTTATCAAATATTATAAATAAATATAAACCAGTTGATAAAACTGAAATAAGTAATAATAATAACAATGATAAAACTATTGTTTTTACAAATCAAAAATTAAATGACAATGATAAAGATTATATTGATAAATTAATATTTAAATTAAAATTTTATATAGAAATGAATAAAAAATACAAACAGAAATTTAAAGAACAAAAACAAATTATATCAATGTTAAAAAATCATTGCTTAAAAAATATAAATAATAATAATACTCCAAATTGTTCAACTGCAGATACAAAAAAAAGAAATAATAATAATGATACCAGTGGAATATCTATTAATTATAAAGATGGATATTCAATAGAGAATAATGTAAATTTTTCAATGGATAGTGATAATTTTGACATTGAAAATGAAATGAATATAATCATAAATGAATTAAATAAAGAAGCAGTATCTAATTTAAGTGAAACAAATAATTATTATAAAGGAAAATAAGAAATAAATTAAAATGAAATTCTATTTATAATATTTTATCAATAATATTAACAATATAAAATTATATGATTAATTAAATAAAACTCAAATTAGAAATAATATATAAATTGATATTATTATATATATATTAAATATTTAAATTTTTTTAATATTTTAAGATATATATCTCTCGAATTGGGAATAAAAAACTTTTTTTGATTCATTTTCAAGAGATAATTGTCTTGATTGCTCTTTTTTTTTATTAGAAGAATCTACAATATTATAATCTTTAACATAAGAATTAAAATGAATAGGAATAAAATTTTTAATTTCATTAACTAATTCATCGAATTTTTTTTTTGTGAAAAATTCTAATTCAATTAGTCTTTTTTCAATATTAGGTTTTTTTTTATCAATTTCAATTGAACTTTTATTAAAAGGAATAAGAGGAATATCAATAATTTGATCATCATCTATTTTTCTTATTATTCTTGTATTTATACTTGATTCTGTTGGAATTGGTTTATGAATTCTAATTGGTGTTATGATATTATTATTTCTGGATGATTTTGAATTATGATTTACTAATTTAATATTTTGAATTACTTGAGAATAATTTTTTTGTTTATTTTTTAAATAATCTTGTCTTTTTGTACTTAATGATAATTTGTTTTTGAAATTTGTTTCAATTGAATCCTGAATTTGAGATTCTTCTTTTGCTTTTTCTAATTTTCCATTTACTGTATTTTTAATATTGGATATTTGTTTTTTGGAAAAATCTTCTATTTTTCTTATTGTTTTAGTTTCATGTTTAACATTTTTATTATTTTCTTTTTCATTTATTGTTATTTTATGAAATTTTGCAGAATTAGTGTTTTCTGTTTTTTCTTGTTCAATTGATTTATTTTCTACATTTCTATTATTATTTGTATAATTGATATTACTTATATTATTCAACACTAATGAGTTAGTTGTTGAGGATTGAATTTTTTCATTATTTATTTTATCAATCACCTTTTTTTCTTTTGAAACTTCTTCTTTATTTTTATCTAAATCCAATGTTAAATTTTTATCTTTATCTTCATCTGTATTTTTAATTGATATACTTATTTTATTAGTATCATTATTTTTGATAGAATTTTCACTTTTAAATTCATTATTTTCAACGCTATTTCTTTTTCTTATAGTGCTAAGTCTTAATATTGGTTTATTAGTTCTAATATCAATTGTATTAAAATCTATGTTTTGTGTTCTTTCTGTTGAAGATGTTTTATTATCATAAATTAATAAATTATTTTTCAAACTTTTCCTTTTTACAGCATTATTTTCTAAAATATTGTTTTCTTTTTGATTAAATAAATGTATTATCTCAATAACCTTATTATTATTTTCAATATTATTATTATCATTTTTAGATATATTTATTGGATTCTCTACAATCTTAAAATTTTTGCTTTTCCTTTTTTCACATTTATTATCATTTAATAAAAAATTATAATTATCAGGAATATCATTCATAACAGAAGCTCTTCTAAATGGTCTTATAGTTTTTCTTTTGTTCTCTCTTAAATAATTTAAATTTCCATCTTCATAGTTTTTAGATAAAATTTTAGAAAAATCATAAACGGCTTTTTTAATATTTTTCAAGTCTAATTTTAAAGCATCAACTTCTTTCATAATATTTGATTCTGATTTTTTATTTTTTTCATGATTTTCATTTATTTTATCAAATATTTCTTTTTTAATGTTTTTAATATTTTCTTTCTCTTTTTTCCTATTTTCAGGAAGATTAATATCATTCATTAATTTCTTAATGTCACCTTCAATAGGTACAAATCTTTCATTAAGTTTTTCTTCAAATTGGGCAATTCTCAAATTTAAATTATGATTTAAAGTTTGTTTGACATTTTCAATTTGATAATTAAATTCTTTAATTCTATTCTCAAATTTAGCTCTATTCATTCTTATATCACTTAAAGTTTTTTGATTAGTATTATTTATAACAGATAAATCTTCAATATTTTGTTTAATATAGTCTTTAATAGATTTAAATTTACATCCATCTCCAATAATACCAGTTAAAGTCAATTGATCAATAAATATTTTATCATTTTAAAACATGAATCTGTTAAATCTTTTCTTATTGCTTCAATTTGAATTTCATATGATGTAAATTTTTTTTCTTCATATCATTTTTTCTTATTTATTTTATTAATTATTTCTTTTTTTTCTTCTTCAAATTCTTCTTTTGTTAAATATATTTTTGTTTGGGTTTTATATTCTCCTAATTTTTTATCAACTTCTTCTGTTTTTTCATTAAAGAAATTGAATTTGATCATTTCATTTTTCTATTATTTTTTTTCTAGTTCTTTTAATGAATGATATATTTCTTCTTTTAAATATATTAATTCTTTATATACAAAGTATTTTGATTTAAATTCTCTTCATTGTCCATCCAGTTATTTAAATTATTATGTTAAAAAATAACATATTTTTTGAAATCTAATTATTTTGAAATAATTATTTATTTTATTTATGGAATGAAAAAAAAATAAAATACTTAAATGAATTAAAAAAAAGTTAAAAAAAGATATTTTTTTGGCTAACACATCAAAATATTATTATTTTATACTTTATTTCATATTAAATCTTTTCCACATATATTCATAGGCATAATGAGCAAGTTCTGGTTTTCTAATTTTTAATAATGGATGATTATGTTCTTCTCCAAATTTTTTTTCGCATTCTTCACAAAAATCATAATTATAGCACACAGTACATTTATATCTAATTCCAGTAATTGGATATTTTTTACAAATATCACATTTTACATTTTTATGAATTACAATTTCTTCTTTTTTATCTTTTTCTATATTATCTTCTTTCTTAATTTCTTCTTTCTTTATTTCTTCATTTTTATCTTCTTTCTTTATTTCTTCATTTTTATCTTCTTTCTTTTTTTCTTCATTTTTATCTTCCTTTTTTATTTCTTCATTTTTATCTTCTTTGTTTATTTCTTTGTCAAAAACTTTGAATAAATTGTTAAATTTTTCTTGAACGTTTTCTATAAATTGTTTATTTAATTCAAAATTATTGAAAAATATTGGTTTATTTTCAATGTTTTTATCATTTATATTTTTTTGTTCTTTTTGATAAATTTTACTTTTTTCAGAAACTTGAATTAAAATTGTAATAGGTTTATTTAATTTTAATATAGTTTGATATTCTTCTTCATTTGAAATTATATTATTTTCACACAAAAAAATTAATTCATTTACATCATCAATTGACATGATATATTTTTCAGCAACAACCAATTTAAATTCATAAAAGCTTTTTGGTAAAGAAACCACAACGTTTTCATTATAAAAATTAAGATTTGCAATCATTTTCAATTTATTTTAAAAAATATTTTATTAGAAATATTTATATTTAATTTCAGAGAAATTCAATTAATTCCAACAAAAAAAAATAAATTAATAAATTAATATTATTTTTTAATATATGAAAAAAAAATTAAATATTATGTGTTTACTACTAAAAAAACTTCAATTTCTTCTAATTGAAAGTCTCTTAATCCTTGTGAACATTCTCTATCTTTATCTTTATAAACATTTGAATTATAAAGACCTCCTCCTTTATTTTTTCCAACCCATAATTCTGCGCGAGATTGGCTATTGTTTCCCCCAAAGAAAGGGCCATAATATGAATCACAATATATAGAACTTTTAGGTTTTGTTGTTTTAAATATTTTTTGATTGTTTAAAGAAAAAATAAAGGCTTTGTCATCATATTTTTCATTACTATCACTATCCCATGAGACTGATGTAAATCCACCAAATCTAATATCTTTTTTTTCTATTTTAAATAATACTAATGTTGGTCCTTTTTTATCACATTTTTTATGAAATGCGTCACTACCTCCATCTTTTGATAATTTATAAATAATCGGAAATTTTATTTTATTTTTCTGAAAACATTTAAATAAAAAATATTTGTCTTCTTCTTCTAAAATTGAACTTTCAATTATAATTTTGTTTTCAATTTTTTCTTCGATTTTGCTAAAAGAATTAAAAAATTTTTTTGAACTCCTATTTACATTTGTTTTTAAATAATTATTAAATTGAAGGAAGAATTCTTCGTAAGATTTTGATTGAGAAAATCCTCTGTGTTTATTTAAAGGAGTATATGATCTCTCTGTTAAATAAGGTTTATTTTCATCAAAAGAGTAGTCCTCAATCATTAGTGGACTATTAGTATATTTAATTTGATTTAGTTGTTGTTCTTCTTCTATTTTCTCTTCATTTTTCTTTTTTTCTTCAAAATATAAATTTTTCCAATATAATATTTGATTATCTTTACATTTATCTGAAGTATGTAATTTAAATTCTTTATAAGTTAACTCACAATAACATTTATCACATTTTACAATTCTCATTTCACATTCATTTTTTTGATGATCTAATAAATTTTTATTTTTAACAAAAATTTTACATAAATTACATTTAATTTCTTCTTCACCACATTTTAATTCATGATCTTTTTTTTGATATAATTTTATTATTTTAGAACAATAAACACATTTCACATCAGAATATCCACATTTTAAAGCATGTTTTCTACAATCCTCTTTAGAATTAGTAAAAATTGAATTACATATTAAACAAGAATATTTTCCATATTCACAATTTAATAAATGATTTTTATATTCACTATAATAGATTTTATCACACTTTTTTGAATTAGGGCAATATAATTTCATTTTTTCGAGAATTCTGAATAAACATTTATCTAATTTCTTTTCAAAAATATCACGACAAATAACACATTTAGAATTTTTTTTCATACATTCTTCACATACTATATTATCACATTTTTTACATTGAATAGGATTTAAAGGTATTAATAAACATATAGGACATATTATTTGTTCTGCCTGTGATTTAAAATCAGAAATAAAACAATTCGGATCTATTTTTTTTAATTGACTTTCTTTGACTTCTGATTTGAAAAGTTTATTAAAAATTATATCTATTTGTTCTTTTTTTTTTTTTCATTTATTAATCTTTTTATAATTTCTCTTTTTATTAATAAATTATTATATCTCCAATTTCTCCTATTTTAAATAAGATAAAAATATTTTTTTAAATATAATCTAAGAGTTTAAATTTGCTATTCTTTGATTAATTAAAAAAATTTGTATATAAGATAAATTGGGTAACAATTAATTCAGAATTACCTTATCTAAAATTAATTTTTTTATAAAAAAAAATTAATTAACTCAAAAAAAATATTTGGGTATAATTACTTATTTTTCTATTAATGTATACTTATTTGTTGATAATTGAAATCAGAAAAAAATCAAACAAAATTATAATTAATAGAAATTATATTTCCTTACAAATATTTAAGAGGATTCATTTATAAATGAAAACTATTTTT
>JAEEGK010002768.1_pt1 | contig 44026 bp, 45 predicted proteins | sample 8958771 | NCBI WGS metagenome assembly JAEEGK01 (sample SAMN16246547, study PRJNA631951) | gut metagenome | biome: gut microbiome; feature: rumen; material: SC-attached | host: Bos | place: Iran: Karaj | collected 2018-10
CTTGATTATTCGGAGGAAGAGGCCAGCAAGCTCTTGTCTGAAAAGGAAGTAAGATTTTTGGCGGATATGAAGATGGGTCATGAGGAAGCCACGGCATGGGGCTGCGATCTGACTCTTGATTATGTGAAAATTAACGCGGATTATCGGAGCTAGAGGAGATTTTACCATGGAGAAAAATATGGAAGAAATACTTAAAAAGGCTGAGGTCTTAATCGAGGCTCTGCCCTATATTCAGAAGTTCAATCGTAAGATTATTGTGGTAAAATACGGCGGTTCCGCCATGAGTAACGAGGAGCTTCAGAAGAACGTCATCGAGGATGTGGTGCTTCTTAAGCTGGTTGGCTTCAAGCCCATCATCGTTCATGGCGGCGGCAAGGAAATTTCCGGCTGGGTCAAGAAAGTGGGCAAGGAGTCTGAGTTTGTTAACGGGCTTCGTGTCACCGACGAGGAGACCATGGAGATTGCCGAGATGGTGCTAAACCGCGTAAATAAGCGCCTTGTGAACATGGTTAATTCTCTTGGAGTCAACGCTGTGGGCATTTCCGGCAAGGACGGTGGTCTTTTAAACGTTGATAAGAAGCTTTCAGGCGGCCAGGACATTGGTTTTGTAGGTGATGTAAAAAACGTTAATCCTAAAATTCTCCTGGACCTCCTTGAAAAGGATTTTCTTCCCATTGTTGCGCCTATCGGCTTTGGTGATGATTTCAATACTTACAATATAAACGCCGACGATGCGGCTTGCGCCATCGCAAAGGCTGTAGGGGCGGATAAGCTGGTTTTCCTTACTGATGTAGAAGGATTGTATAAGGATTTCGAGGATAAATCCACATTTATTCAGAGAATTACTGCGTCTGAAGCCAATGAGCTTATTGACGGCGGAATTATCGGTGGCGGCATGTTGCCGAAGCTTGCCAACTGCACTTCAGCTGTCACAAACGGCGTAAACAGGGTGCATATTCTGGACGGACGTATTCCCCACTGCCTCTTACTTGAGGTCTTCACAAAAGAAGGTGTGGGAACCATGATTCTTAGGGATGAGGATGAGGAATAGATTATGGGTTCTAGTGTTGATATGAAGACTTATATAGATGAAGCTGAGGCTGCTTTATTGCATACTTACAACCGTTATCAGATTGTGTTTGATAAGGGCGAGGGCGTGCATTTGTATGACATTAACGGCAAGGAGTACTTGGACTTCTGCGGAGGAATCGCGGTTTTTGCCCTGGGATATAGTAACGAGGCTTATAAGTCAGCTTTGAAGGGACAGGTGGATAAAATCATCCACACCTCCAACTACTTCTATAACGTGCCGGCTATCGAAGCGGCGTTAGCTTTGAAGAAGGCTTCCGGAATGGACCGAGTTTTCTTTACAAACTCCGGTGCCGAGGCGGTTGAGGGGGCTTTGAAGGCTGCCCGCAAATATGCTTATCTTAAGGACGGCACCACAGATCATGAAATTATTGCTTTAGAGCATTCCTTCCATGGTCGTACTTTCGGTGCCTTGTCAGTTACCGGAAATCCTAAGTATCGTGAGGCTTTTGAGCCCATGATCGGTGGGGTTAAGTTTGGAAAAATGAATGATCTGGAGTCTATTAAGGCTCTTGTTAATGATAAAACCTGCGCGATTATTATGGAGACTGTGCAAGGAGAGGGCGGGATTTATCCCGCTACTTCGGAGTTTCTTGAGGGTGTTAGGGCGCTTTGCGATGCTAACGATATCCTTCTGATTCTTGATGAAATTCAGTGCGGCATGGGTCGAACCGGCACCATGTTCGCATGGCAGAAATACGGCGTAAAACCTGATATTATGACCTCCGCAAAGGGTCTTACCTGCGGTGTCCCCGGGGGAGCGTTCCTGATGACGGAGAAAGTAGCTCAGAACTCACTTAAGGCAGGAGACCACGGCACCACCTACGGCGGAAACCCTCTGGCAGCCATTGCTACGGCTACGGTTCTTTCAGAGTATGAGAGGCTTGATATATTAGGTAATGTGCGTGTGGTTGGAGCATACTTGTATGACAAGCTTGAGGAGCTTGCTGCTAAGCTCGGCCCGTCGGTTATTTCCGGCCATCGTGGCGTGGGCCTCATGCAGGGCCTTGAATTCACTTCACCCGTTGGCCCCATCATCGAGCGCTGCATGTCCGCCGGCCTTGTTCTCATCAACGCCGGCCCTAACATCATCCGCTTCGTCCCGCCTCTGGTCATCACCAAGTCCGACGTGGACGCAATGCTTTCAATTCTGGAAAGCTGTATCTAGGTGCAATTTGGGCCTGTCCCAATCCTGCACCGTGCAATTTGGGGACAGGCCCAAATTGCACCTAAAACTGCATACATCGTACTCCTTAGATAGCGGCGAGCAAAGTCATTCCTGTGGGCTTTGCTCGCTGCGTTTTTATGTGGAAGTTAGTGATTGGGGGTGCGGCGCATAATGGAAGCTGTTTTCTTGCTTTCTGTTATGCGTTTATTAGAGATTACAGGGGCTTTTTACTTGAGGCTTTCCCGGAGATTTTAGACCTGGGCATAATAGATGAGAATTTCATGTTGTTTATTATGAGATTTTCTGAAATTATGTAAACTAATCTATTACTCCACGCATAATGACAAGAAGATTTCAAGGATTTATTATGCTTCACCTCTATATTATGTCAACCAATTCCAACCGCTTCGCTATTTTCTAGCATAATAAACTTCTTCTTTTGGGAAAATCTTATGCCTCTCCCCTAATTTGCATCATACAAGAAACCAGAAAAACCCGGGAAGGGACGAAAAGTTATGTAAACTTTTATACTACAAGTTCAATGACAAGCAAACTTTGTGGAGATAAACTTTTGTCAAGCCCTGAATAAAAGGGGCTTTTTGAAAAAAGAATCAGGATGAATGTTTGACAATACATCAAAAATGATGTATTGTTTTATAAAGGGAGCAAGGATGGAAATACTGGACTATGCGACTTCAGGTGGTAAAAACCTAATAACCACTTATATTGATGGTCTTTCCAAAGCAGAACAATTGGAACTATACGATATTCGTAGAGAGATAAAGGAAAATGGGCTTGATGCATTTGAGAAGCTGAACACGCGACAATTACGTGGAAAACTCTGGGAGATTAAAGTATCTCAAAGCAGGATTATGTACGTGATCATTAATGAAAAAAGTGTGGCTTTTTTGCATATCTGCAAAAAACAAAAGGGGAAAGCTGAGAAGCAAGAACTAGAGAAGGCTATACAGAGAGCAAAGAAGGAAGGTTTATTATAAGGAGCCATTATGCTGGTAAAACGAGACGATGAACGCGAAGAAAGAATAATTGAGGAATTAATTGCTGAGGACGATGAACTTCGTAAACAGCATGAAATTTTTGAGGCAGAGATGGCATTTAAACAAGAATTAATTGATGCCAGAAAGGCAGCTGCACTTACTCAGATGGACTTAAGTCGAATGACTGGTTTATCTCAACAAGCAGTTAGCCGATTGGAAAAGAGTGCAAGTGGCACTATTGAAACAGTGATAAGATACTTGAATTCAATGGGATATACCCTTTCGATAAATCGTAAGAACTGAGTGATGAGATTAGGCCGGAACTTTTGATGAGTAAACAGTATTATAATATTTGCCTAGATAGCGGCGAGCAAAGTCATTCCTGTGGGCTTTGGTCGCTGTTTTTTTATGAGTATTTTTAAAGTTATGTAAACTTTTATACTACAAGTTCAATGACAAACAAGATTAAGTCTCCCTATACTTTTATCAGGTGGGTACTATACCATCCAAAACTTAGAAAATGAAGGGATAAAGAGATGAGAAAACTTGCTAGTATTCAGAGAATTCATGAAATCGAACCTATCGAAGGAGCCGACAAGATTGAACTGGCTCATGTGTTAGGGTGGCAATGCGTTGTGAACAAAGGCCAATTCAAACCAATGGATCTGGCTGTATACTTCGAAATTGACAGTTTTTTGCCGATACGAGACGAATTTGAGTTCATGAGGGGGAACAGTTATCGGAAGACGGATGTCATGGGGGAGGGCTTCAGAATCAAAACCATGAGGTTCAGAGGACAGATATCTCAGGGATTACTGCTTCCAGTAGATTTGTTTAAGGAAATCCCGACGGATATAGAGCTTGGAGCAGATGTAACTGACCTTCTGGAAATTAAGAAATGGGAGATTGAAGAGAAAGCAACCACAGGCGGAACAGTGATAGGCAATCTGCCGTATGATGTTCCCCACACGGATGAGGTCCGTGTGCAGGCTGAACCTGATCTGATAGGGGAATTTACCGGCCTTGAATACTATATAAGCACGAAAATGGACGGCTCATCTCATTCTGTGTCAATAGATGAAAATGGCTTCCACGTTACCGGGCACAACTATGAATATAAGGATGATGGGAAGAGCGCTTTCTATGAATTTATAAAAAACAGAGATATCTCCTTAAAGATGCAAAGTTATTTAGAAAAGAATGGATTAAACTCTTTCACCATACAAGGGGAGTTCTGCGCTCCTGGCATCCAAAAAAACAGGCTGAAACTGACAAAGCCCGAATGGTATGTGTTTACAATTCGAATTAATGGAAAACGTGTTGGCCTAAATAAATTGCTTGAGGTTTGTAGAGAACTTGACTTGATAAGTGTACCAATTGAAGAGGTTGACGTAGACCTTCCTTCAAAATATCCAAACGTGGAAGCCATTCTTGCCAGAGCGGATGGAGAGTATCCAAATGGCGGTAGAAAAGAAGGAATTGTAATTCGCCCGACAGAACCGATTTTTTCAGAAAGAATAAGCGCTGCACTTTCTATGAAGGCAGTAAGCAACAAGTATCTTATGAAAAATGAAGAATAGGGGGAAACAGCGTGCAACCATCAATTGAACAAATGGAGCAGGAGTTAAACAGGCTGTACTGGCTAGACAGTCGAAGGTACCTGGAGAGACTAAACATGATTAAGCGAATGGGATACAAGGTGCTTCGAAATGCCCGAGGAAGGCATAAGATTGAGATGGATTTCTCCTCTGCATTTGGAGGGGTATTTGGAGATTTCTTCAGATGATAAAGAAAATATAAGATAAAGCAAATTGATGCCTTAAGGGGGATTGAATGACCCAAGCTCATCCTGTATGATTGACTGAAATAAGTGATTTTCAGGATAATGGAAGGGTTCTAATGAGGAGAGCATATCCCACAATTGACATGAAAGCCACAGGCAGAAACATTAAGAGAATAATGAGGGCGAAGGGTATTTCAGTAAAAGAGGTACAGAAATACCTTGGACTTTCTGCGCCTCAGGGTATATACCACTGGCTTGACGGACGTAGCATGCCCACTGTTGACAATCTATATGCTCTCAGTGAATTATTCCGGACGCCGATGGACGAGATTATTTGTGGGAATCGTAGGTATAAGCAATGCGAGACTCTAGAGGATCGACTGTTTACCTATTGTGACAGGTATCTTGAATTGTTGGCAGGATAGTATATGCTTGAATATAGTATTTGATGAGCTGCTTTCGAAGAGGAACCGTAAAAGCATAGAAAGGATCAAAATGATTGACAGTATAATCGCAGTTGCCAGGGAGGCGGGAGACATTATGCTTAACGCCGTCCGCCCCAAAGTAATGGAGAAGGCGGGGCATGCAAATTTTTGCACCGAGACCGATGAGAAGATTCAGGCGTTTTTAATTGAGAAGCTCTCGAAGGTTCTCCCGGAGGCTTCCTTCCTCGGAGAGGAGGACGGCCAGGACGTTTTCGAGGCCAAGATGAAGGAGGGCTACTGCTTCGTCCTGGACCCCATTGACGGAACATCCAATTTCATTTATGCATACAGGCCGTCGGTGGTTTCCATAGGACTTTTAAAGGAGGGGAAGCCCCACATGGCCGTGGTCTACAATCCCTACGACGACATGATGTTTTCGGCCATAAAGGGCCAGGGTGCCTACATGAACGGCGAGAGAATAATGTCCTCCGAGGCTCCTTTATCCGATTCTCTTGCAGTATTTGGCACCGCGCCTTACTATACTGAACTTCAGGACAGAACCTTTGACATAGCCAAAAAACTTCTTCCTCTCTGCGTCGATTTAAGACGATCCGGCACCGCAGCCTGGGATATGTGTTGCGTGGCCCTTGGAAGATGCGGTTTGTATTTTGAATTGAAAGTACAGCTGTGGGATTATGCCGCAGCAGCACTCATAGCCACTGAGGCTGGGTGCACCGTCACCGACATTGAGGGCAAGCCACTAAGCTATAGCGGCCCTACATCCGCCTTATGCATGGCACAGGGAATCAAATCTATTCCTTCTTGCTTTAGCGCCACACGTTAGTGCGGCGCTATTTTTGTGGAAGGGGGCGCTCTAGGCACTAATAAACAAGAATTCTACTCGATTAGAGCAGTGAATTGTATTATAATACTTACATGCGTGTATTTGAGAACTTAAGTATGAGAATAATAGAAGTCCTTGCGGGGTTGCTGTTTACGATATTGGCCGTGGCAGCAGCCTTTGTGAGCGTGGTGAGAGCGGATGGATACGCGGAAAGCTACAGTTTCGCGTGGGATAATCCGGTGATTAATGTGCTCTTTGCGGCGTTTATGGCTGCTATTTTTATGCTCATTGCGAAGTGGGTCCGCAAGGATTTAGAGAAAAGAAGGAAGCTTCTTCTTATTATGGAGATGGCTCTGGCGGTTCTGGTCGGTCTTGCCTTCGCGGCGGTGAGCAAGTGCTTCCCAACAGCCGATCAGGCCAGCGTTTACTACGGTGCAAAGCACTTTGCTGCCAATTGGTTTGCGGACCTGGCGGAAACCGGCAGCTATTTCAGCGTCTATCCCCACCAGATGGCCCTGGCTCTGGCCCAGGAAATCATCATCCGAATCGCCCACACTGACAGCTACCACGTACTTCAGGGGGTCAACGCCCTTTGTAACGCCTTGACAATCTGGGCTCTCTACAGCATTTCGGACACCCTATTTGATGATAAAAACGTCAGTATCTACACCCTTCTTTTAACCTTTTTTACCCTGCCCCTTTTCTGGTACACGCCCTTCGTTTACGGAGATTTGGCTTCAATCGGGTTTAGTCTGCTTGGCTTAGCATTGCTATTAAAGGCCCTTTTGAAAGAAGATTTTGGGAAAAAGTGGCACAAACCTGCCCTCTTTGCAGGAAGCGTTTTATCCCTTTTTATCGCAACCCTGGTTCGTTCCAATACATTGATCTTTGTGATTGCGGTGGCTCTTTGTCTTCTGGTTTACATAATACGGAACAAAAAGCCCTTGCTTCTTATATATATTGCGGTAATCGCAATCCTTTGCGGAACAGTAAATAAGGGTGCTATCAAATTCTACGAGTGGCGATCCGGCAATGAGATTAATGACGGCATGCCCTCAATCTGCCACATGGTTATGGGACTTCAGGAAGGCCCCATGGGTAACGGTTACTACAACGGATATAACTTTGACACGTATGTTAACAGGGCAAACTATGATCAGGAGAAAGCCAAAGAATTAGCGAAAGCTGATTTTACCAAAAGAATAGATGAGTTCAAAGCTGACCCTGCTTATACTGCAGCCTTCTTTAGAGACAAATTCTTCGGTCAGTGGCTCAGTACTGATTTTGACTGCTATCATTTCACTTGTGGCGCTTATTACGAGAGGTGGCCTGTGGTTGAGAGCCTCTTCTCGGGTACTTTATATAAGGTCACAAGCTTTTACATGGATAAATATGGATTCTTCGTGTATGCACTTACGGCTTTTGCCGTGATTTCTTCTCTCATCAAGGGCTTTAGAAAGAGCGAAACTGATGAGAAGAGGGGAATCCTTCATTATATTTTATTGACGGCCATAATTGGCGGCGCCATCTTCTCCATCATCTGGGAGGGCGCCGGCAGATACGTGCTGCCGTACTTCATCTTCGCAATACCCTACGCCGCAGGAGGAATATATGAGAAATAAAATAGCCACTTTCCTCACGGAAGCCTTCAAATGGATATTCTTCGCATTGATGACCGCCATGTTCATATGCGGTTTCTTTGTGACGGGAATTCATCAGAAGTTCGAAAACGGGGGAATCGATGAGTTTGTAATAATAGGAAAGAACAACCTTGGAATTTCGGCCCTGGTGGTAATCGCAGGAATTGCCCTAGCCTGGGGCGTCTTCAAACTGGGAGATATCCTGACAAACGACAAGGCCAAGCACAAACTTAACATGAACATCTTCGCAGGCATAGTCTGCACCGTAAGCTTCATCCTGGCTGTTGTCTGGATCAACATCCTAAAGGTAGTGCCGGGCGCCGATCAGGAATTCTGCGTAAACTACGCCGATGCAATGAATAACGGGGATTTCAAGTGCTTAGAGCAGGGCCAGTACCTGGCAAACTACCCGCACCTTTTAGGCCTCATCGCCTTCCTGCGCCTTTTATTCAAGATTTTCGGCGAGTCCAACTACGACACCTTCAGGTACTTTAACGCCATCTGCATCCCCATCATGATCTACGCGGGCTACAGAATCGTAAAGAAGTTCACCGACGATGATGGTAAAACCGAATTCTTCTACCTCCTGGCCATGCTTTTTAACATCCCGGTTTACGCCTATGTTCTCTATATTTACGGCGATCTCGGGGGCCCGGCCCTTGGAATTGCAAGCTTCTGGTTCTTCTACCAGTGCCTTGATAAATTGAGCCCCAAGAACATTGCAGGCTTCATGCTTTTCACCATTGCATCGGTAACCATTAGGAAAAACATGCTTATCTTCGCAATCGCAATGATTGTGGTACTTATAGTGCACCTCATCGCTAAGATTAACAAGAAAGATATAATCCTTTTGGCGATAGTTGCCGTAACAACCCTGTTTTCCATCAAATACGTGGAGTGGCTCTACCTGCCTGAGCACCCCACAACAGAATATGCGGTTCCCGCCATCTGTAACATCACCATGGGTCTTAACGACGACCAGGGCTACGCCGGCTGGTACAACTATTACGAGCTGGTGGTTATGGGAGACAACGGCTGGGATCCCGAAGCGGCTTCAGCTGAATCCATGGAAGCTATCAAAAACGTCTACATCCCATTATTCCTCCATAACCCGGGATACACCGCAGACTTTTTCTTTAGAAAAATCAATTCCCAGTGGCAGGTGCCTCTGTATCAAAGTATCGTAAGTAACATCCTTCTCTATGGGCCTCAGAACGACTTTGTCATGTCGGTTTACTTTGGCACCTGGAACAGGATTTTTGACTGGTTTATGAAAATATATCAGATGGCCATGTACTTACTTATAGCCTACCTTTTATTTGCAGACCGCAAAGAGAGGAAACCCATCGAATATTATGCAATGCTTATAGCGGCTTTCGGAGGCTTCTTACTAAGCTGCGTATGGGAATCCAAGGCCAGATATATTTTCCCCTACTTTATAATAATGATTCCTTTCATGGCATTTGGTGCTAAATTGATGTATGAGAGGCTCAAAATAAGAATTCGTGCTACAATAGAGAAGAATTCTGATTTTACCAATAAGAAAGAAGACAAATAAATGGACATTATGACTAACCGCCTGGATAGAGGCTTTTATATGTATCAGGAAGAGTTCGAGAAGAAGGCCATCGAGGTGCTTCGCTCCGGCTGGTACATCCTTGGAAAAGAAGTGGAAGCATTCGAAAAAGAGTATGCCGCTTACATCGGGACCAAATATGCAGTGGGTCTCGGAAACGGCCTTGACGCGTTATACCTTGCTTTCAGAGCCCTTGGAATCGGCGCGGGGGATGAGGTCATTGTCCAGGGAAACACATACATAGCAAGTGTTATGGGCATTACCATGAATGGAGCAACACCTGTTTTTGCAGAACCGGATGAGTTCTACAACATCGACGCAGACAAGCTCGAAGCCCTTATCACCAAGAAAACCAAGGCAATTTTGGTGGTTCACCTTTACGGCCAGGCTTCCAACATGGCACCTGTGGTGGATCTTTGTAAAAAGTATAATCTCAAACTGGTAGAAGACTGTGCTCAGTCCCACGGCGCCAAGTTTAACGGCCAAATGACAGGCACATTCGGAGATATCGGGTGTTTTTCCTTCTACCCTTCTAAGAATCTGGGAGCTTTCGGCGACGCCGGAGCAATCACCACCAACGATGAGAAAATCGCAGGGGACATCAAGATGCTTCGAAACTACGGAAGCAGAGTTCGCTACTATAATGAGAAGGTCGGCGTTAACTCAAGGCTTGACGAGATGCAGGCGGGGCTTCTTCGTGTGAGACTTCCTCACATGGACGAGTTAATCAAAGAGAAGAGAGAAATCGCAGAGAAATACCTTCGCGAATTACATAACGATAAGTTTATTCTTCCCACAGTCAGAGAGGGTGCAACCCACGTTTGGCACCAGTTTGTAATAAGATGCGAGAAGAGAGACGAGCTTATCAAATACCTTAAGGATAAGGGAATCGGCACCATTATCCACTACCCCGTGCCCCCTCATCTTGCAGAGTGCTACGAGTATCTTGGCCACAAGGCGGGAGACTATCCCATTACCGAGAAGTACGCAAACACGGTGCTTTCCATACCCATGTACAACGGCATGACTAAGGAAGAGCAGGACTACGTAATCAATGCTTTAAACACTTTCTAGGTGCAATCAAGGTCGGATGTGCAATTTGGGGACAGTCCCGGAATTGCACACGAAGCGTGCATTTCAGGGACTGTCCCCAAACTGCACGTCCGGCCCGAAACTTAAAGGAGAATCAATGTCAATAAATCAACAATATAAGATTATAGAATTCAAGGAGCTGGGGGACGAGCGAGGTAACCTGGTGGTTATTGAGGGGGACGGCATGGACATTCCCTTCGACATCAAGAGAGCCTTCTATATCTATGGCTCCGATGCCACAGTGGTAAGAGGCCAGCACGCCAACAAAGAGACGGAGTTTCTCCTTGTAAATGTCAGCGGCAGCAGCAAGGTAAAGATTGATAACGGCAGAGAGCAGGTTATCATTGAGCTTAACAAACCAAGGATGGGCCTTTACATTCCGGCCATGCTTTGGAAGGATATGTATGATTTCTCCGCAGATTCGGTGCTTTTAGTCCTGGCAAGCCGCCACTACGACGAGAAAGAGTACATCAGAGACTACGACGATTATCTGAAAATAATAAACGAAAACAATTGAGACTAACGAAAAGGCCGAAAGATTATGAGCAAAATTTCCATAGTTGTACCTGTATACTATAACGAAGATACGTTAATGGACCTTTACGAGGACATGAAAGCCAAGATTCTGCCCACCATCGGTGAGTATGAGCTGGTTTTTGTTGACGATGGCTCCGGAGATTCCTCCTGGGAGATCATGAATCAGATTAAGGCCATGGATGATAATGTCCACCTTGTAAAGCTTTCCAGAAACTTTGGTGAGCACGCAGCTTTGCTTGCGGGCTTAAGCGTCTGCACAGGAGACTGCGCTGTGACAAAGCAGGCGGATCTTCAGGAAGATTCCACCTTAATCCTTGAAATGTACGAAAGCTGGAAGCGTGGAAATAAAGTCGTTCTCGCTGTCAGAAGATCAAGAGACGAGAGCAAGGTGAAGGTTTTCTTTGCCAACATGTACTATAAAATCATCAGAAAGCTTGTTAACGACAAGATGCCTCCCGGAGGCTGCGACTGCTACCTGGTGGACCGCAAGGTTATTGAGGTTCTGGAGAGACTTGATGAGAAGAACTCAAGCCTTACCCTTCAGGTTATGTGGACAGGCTTTAAGACTGAGATGATTCCCTTTGACAGAAAGAACCGCGACAAGGGCAAATCCCGCTGGACCTTTGCCAAGAAATTTAAGCTGGTTTTGGATTCTGTCATGAGCTTTTCCTACATGCCAATCAGGTTCATGACCTGGGTCGGAATCCTCTTTAATATCGGAGCACTTGCGCTTTTCATAAGCGTCCTTGTTGAGTACTTCACATCCGGAACCCCCATCGCAGGCTGGGCATCATTGATGTGCGTAGTGCTCATATCCACCGGCTTGATTCTAACCACATTAGGAATCCTTGGAGAGTATCTCTGGAGAACCCTTGATGCCTCCAGAACCCGCCCCGCTTTCATAATTGATGAGGATTTAAAACCCCAAAAAGATGAACAGACATCCGAAGGGTAAAGTGTGTTTTTGGGACTATCGTACTATTGACAGATTTTTTCAGGGTGTGTACAATGGCACATGTTTGTTTAAACTTTTTTTGAAAGAGGAGATTTAGAAATGAAGAAAAATGTTATGAAGGTTCTTGCAGCCGTTCTCGTATGTGCTTTTCTTGTAGGCTGTGGTACTGCAAATCTTGAGAAGATCATGAACTCAGCTGAAGGTCAGAAGATGATCGCAGAGCAGAAGGATCAGATCGTTAACGGTTCTGCATTCGGTGGCGTTTACAGCGATTTCGATATCGAGACAGTAGAGAACGCTCTTACTTACAAGTATTACTACTCAGCAGATTTCGATGCTGATCAGATCGAGTCAATCAAGGCAGAGCTTCCCAATTCTGCTGACTGGTCAACAACAATCGCAGGTGTTAAGGATGAGATTGAGAATTCATCAAAGATTCGTCCTACAAGCGTAACTTTCGCTTACTACACAGCTGACGGTGAGGAAATCTTCACAGTTACTGAATAATTTCCATATTTGGTAAAAGCGACGGCTTCGACATTTTTGTCGAGGCCGTTATTTTTTAAAAAAAAGTCTTGCAATATATTTACAACTGTGCTACCATGATACTAAGTATAAGTGTAATTAGGCGTGGTAGTGGGCCCGAATGGAGTCGGGGCACGCCTGATGTCAATTAATTAGCATCCCGCAGCGTACTCGAAGGTACGTAATTTCATGGAAGAAAGGAGGGGCGGTATGGCTAATAATCTAGTGCTTGCACAAATATACGATCAATACCTTACCACATATTCGCCCCAAGGGACTTCCGCAGCGGATACTCACAAGAAGAGCGAGCTTCGTGGTGTATACAACTCCATCGTTAAGATTAATAAAGAATCTCCGTGGGTTTTACAGGACAGATCTGTAGAAACTCGTGATTTTGCTGTGGGCGTAAAGGAACAGGCAAGAGAGCTTAAGAACACCATCTATTCCGTAGGTGGCGGCGATGACGTGCTCCAGAAGAAGGCAGCTTTTTCCGAGAATGAAGGAATCGTCACAGCTGAATACATCGGAAACGGAGCAGAGGATGAGACCCAGGCAATCGAGATTAAGGTTAATGCCCTGGCTTCCCCTCAGGTTAACCTTGGTGCCTTCCTTACATCCGAGGAGCCTACACTTCCTGCGGGAACCTATTCCTTTGACATTAATCTTCCTGATATGAGCTATGAATTCCAGTTCGGAATCGCAGAGGGCGAGTCCAACAAGGACGTTCAGGAGCGTATCGTAAGACTTATAAATAATACAAATATCGGACTTCAGGCCAACATCATTGGTGATGACAAGTCCAGAAGTGCCATAAGAATAGCTTCGGTTTCAACAGGCATAAGTGATGACAGAGAGCTGAACTTCTCTATCAACGACAGCAATTCGGCCAAGAGAAAGGGCGCAGTTGATTACTTTGGCCTTAACTACACGGCGGTAATGCCTAAGAACGCCGAGTTTGAAGTAAACGGCAAGCCTCAGGTCACAAACTCCAATATCTTCACCATCGATAAGACCTTCGCCGTAACCTTAAAGGGCGTAAGCGAACCTGATTCCGAGCCGGTTAAAGTCGGTGTGAAGACGGATCTTGAGTCCATGGCCGACAACATCCACACCCTGGTTGACGGTTATAACACCTTCATCAAGAACACGGAGACCTTCGCCAATGCCTTATCAAGAGGCAGGAAGCTTATGACGGACATCCACAAGCTCTCCGTTTATTATAAGGAAGACCTGAACACTTTAGGTATTTCCACCAACGACGACGGAACCCTTACGGTTAACGACAAGACCCTCAGGGAGAGTGCTTCTGAGGACAGCCTTAAGGCAGTTAAGAACTTTGCGGGAAGCCTTCTTCGTAAAACCAACCAGATCTCCATTAATCCTATGGAATACGTGGACAAGACGGTTGTAGCTTACAAGAATCCCGGAAAGAGCTTCGCATCACCATATAATACAAGTCAATACAGTGGAATGATTTTCCAAGGTTACTGCTAAAAGCCTTTGATATGATATAATAGTTCATGTCGGAGGCTTTTTTAATGCACTATGATTATCTGATTGTGGGCGCCGGACTCTACGGCGCCACTTTTGCGAATATAATAAGCAAGCAGGGCAAGACCTGCTTTGTTATTGAGAAGAGAAATCACATTGGCGGCAATGTCTACACAAAGAACATTAACGGCATTAACGTTCATATGTATGGCGCCCATATTTTCCACACCTCAAATGAGGAGGTCTGGAATTATGTAAACCAATTTGCTGATTTCAATAATTACATAAATTCTCCCATAGCGAACTTTAAGGGGGAACTTTATCACCTTCCTTTTAACATGAATACCTTTAAGGAAATGTGGGGAGTGGAAACGCCCGAGGAAGCAAAGAAGATAATAGAAGAGCAGAGAGCCAAGGAGGGAATCGACAATCCTACAAACCTTGAAGAACAGGCTCTATCCCTGGTTGGCCGTGACATTTACGAGAAGCTCATCAAAGGCTACACCGAGAAGCAGTGGGGAAGAGACTGTAAGGATTTACCTTCCTTTATAATAAGAAGACTTCCTTTAAGATTCGAGTACAACAATAACTATTTTAACGATAAATATCAGGGGATTCCCATTGGGGGCTACACCGGTATAATCGAAAAAATGCTTGAGGGAATCGAAGTAAGGCTTGGGACTGACTATAAAACTTTCCTTGCTAACGAAGCTGCAGGCAAGGATATCACCTGTGACAAGGTTCTCTATACCGGTCCAATTGATGAATACTTCGATTACAAACTTGGGCAGCTGGAGTTCAGATCCCTTTGTTTCAAAAACGAAATCCTCTCAGAAGTCGACGATTATCAGGGTAATGCAGTTATGAATTACACCGACAGGGAGACTCCCTATACAAGAATCATCGAGCACAAGCACTTTGAGTTTAATAAGTGCAAGGGAACAGTGGTGACAAAAGAATACCCCGCGGCATGGAAGCCCGGAGATGAACCCTACTACCCCATAAATGATGAGAGAAATAATGCTCTTTATGAGAAGTATCGGATTTTGGCAGAAAAAGAAGAGGGAGTTATCTTTGGCGGACGCCTTGGCTCCTACAAATACTATGACATGGATAAAGTAATGGCGGCTGCCATGGATGCAGCCCGGGCGGAGTTATAGATTAATGCTTTTTAATTCATATATTTTCATATTTTTGTTTCTGCCGGTGACTTTGATAGGTTACTTTGGCTTAAACAAGATTAACAACCGAATTGCCAAAGCCTTTCTTGTGGCTGCTTCTTTATGGTTCTACGCCTACTTTAAGGTGGCGTACCTGCCTGTAATTATCGGAAGTATCTGCGTTAACTTCGGCTTTTCCAGACTGTTTAAGAAAGAGAAGTATCATAGGAAGTGGATTTTTGTATCGGGCATTGCGTTTAACATTGCTCTTATTTTCGTGTTCAAATATCTGGACTTTACGGTTTCGAATATTAACGCCATTGCGGGAACGAACCTGCCCTTGATGCACATCCTTATGCCTCTTGGAATCAGCTTTTTTACCTTCCAGCAGATTGGATATCTTGTGGATGTGTGGAATGAGGAGACTGAGGACCATGATTTTTTGGAGTACAGTTTGTTTGTATCCTACTTCCCTCAGCTTATTGCGGGTCCCATCGTGTCTCTTTCCGAGATGCTTCCCCAGTTTAAGGATGAGGAGAAGGGACGTTTTGACTGGGAGAATTTCACCGACGGAATTTACATTTTCGCCTTTGGCCTTGCAAAGAAGGTGCTGATTGCCGACACTTTGGGCCACATGGTGGATTTCGCTTATCCCTTGTATGAAACCCTCACAGGACCTGAGGTCATTGCATCGGCTGTGGTCTACACCCTTCAGCTCTACTTTGACTTCAGCGGATACTGCGACATGGCAATAGGCCTTGGGCGGATGTTTAACTTTAAGCTGCCAATCAACTTTAACTCACCCCTAAAGGCCACATCCCTTCAGGAATACTGGGATAAGTGGCACATGACTTTGGGGCGTTTCCTTGAAAAATACGTATTCATGCCAATCGCTTTCTCTACCCCCGGCATGAAAATGAACGCAGCCCAGAAGAAGCGGGGCGTCAAAAAGCCCCAGGCCTGGACCGTCATTACCATGATTCTCACCTTCCTTATAAGCGGAATCTGGCACGGCGCCAACTGGACCTTTATTCTCTGGGGTCTATGTCATGGCCTTGTTAGAGCTTTTCAGCACTTGATGGGCAAAAAAAGAAAGAAGCTTCCGAAGGCCCTCAGGTGGACCACCAATACCATCTTTGTGGTTTGGGCCATGGCACTGTTCAGAGCAGATTCCCTAAAGCAGTTCTTTACAATGCTTGGACGCCTCGGCACCGGCTGGAGTGAAGGAATTCGAATCGGAATCCTAAACTGCTTTGATGTGACGGAGCTGGTGTACATCGAAAGACACATTCCTTCCTTATTTATACTCTCAAGGAAGGCTCCCTGGATTAACATGGCTTTGATCGTGGCCCTTGCGGCATTCATAGCCCTGGTTCCAAAGAACCTTCACGAGAAACCTATTAAGAAAACGGTTATCACGGCGATTCTGACCTTCGCACTTTTTGCATGGTCTCTTATTTCGCTTTCAAATATGGCAACATTTTTATACTTTAACTTCTAAGACATTTAAGACATGAATAAAACAATCAATCCGAAAAAATGGGGCATTACGGTTCTTGCCCTCATATTGATATTCGTCATCGCAGTGGGAGCGGCTGTTTATTACGTGGATCCCTTCTGGCATTTCCACGGCCCGACGGCGGGCTTGTCATACCCTTACGTTGATGAGCGCTACATGAACGACGGCATCGCAAGGCATTTCGACTATGAAGCAATAATCGCAGGCACCAGCATTGCGGAGAACTTCAAGGTTTCCGAGGTGGAGGAACTGTGGGGTTTTACCACAATTAAACAGACCGCGGCCAGCGCCACCTTCTACGAGCAGGACGGCTACGTAAGAAGGGCTCTTTCTCATAATCCCAGAGTGAAGCTTGTTATCAGGAGCCTCGATGCCACAAGGCTTGTGACGGGGCCTGCGGATGAAAGCTACGACGATATCCCCAAGTACCTCTACGATGAGAACGTGTTCAACGATGTAAGATATCTTTATAATAAGGATGTAATTCAGAGGGTGACGGAGGTTATAAATTACACAAGAGCCGGCAATGCCACGAAAAACATGGACGAGTACGGGGTCTGGTACCCCTACGCCACCTACGGGCGAGATGAGGTCCTGGCGGGATTAATAGATTATTCTGATTTTACCGAGGAAGTAATGTTTGATGAGCTGTCGGCGAAAACCCTCTGGATCAACGTTGAGGAGAACGTTCTAAAGACCGCAAGGGAGCACCCGGACACGGAGTTTGTGTTCTTCATTCCGCCCTACTCAGCGGCCTACTGGTACGGCATGGTAAAAACGAAGCAGCTCTCCTACACCATCGAGGCCTACAAACTGGCGGTTTCCCGTTTGCTTACAGAGGGAAATATCAAGGTTTATGACTTCTCGGACAAGGTTGACATAACAACGAATCTCGATAACTACATGGACACACTTCACTACGGGGAGTGGATTAATGATGAGATGCTCAGGTGGATGCATGAGGGCGAGGGGCTCTTGACTCTCGAAAACTATGAGACCCACCTTGATAATGTGAAGGAAATATACGAAAATTATAATTACGATTACGAATAAATTTATTTATGGAGAAGACCATGAGAGAACTGGAATTTCCTTTTAACAGTGAATACATTGTGACTAAGAAGAGGGCCATCAAGAGGCAGCTTCTTGAAAGCGGCGCGGCTTCCGGCACACCTAAAAAGATAGCGATTCTTGGGGGCAGTACCACAAGCCATATCAAGGACTGCCTGGAGCTTTTCCTCCTTGATAAGGGGATACCCTGCGAATTCTATGAGTCCGAGTACAACAAGTACTATGAGGATCTGATGTTTGACAACCCGGAGCTTAAAGAGTTTGGTCCGGATGTGATTTTCATTCACACGACCTTCAGAAACTTAAAGAACCTGCCCACCCTTGCGGATTCAAAAGAGGACGTGGCGGCAAAACTTGACGCAGAGTACAAAAAGTTTGAGACCCTTTGGGCCAGAGCAAAGTCAGTTTATGGCTGTGTCCTGATTCAGAATAACTTCGAGCTTCCCTTTTTAAGAAACCTCGGAAGCATCGACTCCACGGAGTATCGTGGATATATAAGATTTGTAAATGAGCTGAATGCCAGATTCGCAGCTTATGCTGAGAACAATGAAGGTTTTTGGCTAAACGATATTAATTATGCTTCTGCATGCTTCGGCCTTGATAAGTGGGCGGAGCCTTCCTACTGGCAGTTATATAAGTATGCAGTGGCTCTTCCGGCCATTCCTTATATGGCTTTCGAACTTTCCAATTTAATAGGAAGTATTTTTGGTAAGCAAAAGAAGGTGGTCTGCCTTGATCTTGACAACACCCTTTGGGGAGGCGTCATCGGAGACGATGGTCCCGAGAGAATCGAGATTGGCCAGGAGACTGCCCTGGCGGAAACCTACAGCGAGTTCCAGGAGTACCTTAAGACTCTGGCTGCTAGGGGAATCCTTTTGACCATTAATTCAAAGAACGAAGAGGACGTGGCATTAAAGGGCTTCGAACGTCCCGATAGCGTCTTAAAGGCTTCCGACTTTGTTGCCAAAAAGATTAACTGGAATCCAAAGAGCGAGAATCTTGTGAAAATGGCTTCTGAGCTTAACTTGCTTCCTGAGAGCTTTGTTTTTGTGGACGACAATCCTGCGGAGCGTGAAATCGTAAGGCAGCAGGTGAAGGGCTGCAGAGTTCCTGAGCTTACAACTCCCGAAACCTATGCCTACATGATAGACAGAAGCGGCTACTTTAACCCCGCCGCAATCTCTGAAGACGACTTAAAGAGAGTGGGCATGTATCTTGAAAACGCCAAGCGTCTTGAGCTTGAGGAAAGCTTCGCGGACTACGGCGAGTATCTTAAGTCCCTTGAGATGGAAGGTGAGATCGGTCCCTTTAAGGATATTTATTTCTCGAGAATCGCCCAGCTTACAAATAAGAGCAATCAGTTTAACTTAACCACAAAGCGATTCTCTGAAAACGACATTATAAACATGGCTTCCGATTCAGGACGCATTACCCTTTATGGCAAACTCATCGACAAGTTCGGCGACAACGGTGTAGTAAGTGTGGTGGAAGGAATCATCGATGGCGACACCCTGGACATCGAGCTTTGGCTCATGAGCTGCCGCGTTCTTAAGCGTGACATGGAATTTGCAATGCTTGATAAGCTTGTGTCCGCTGCCAAGGCTAGGGGCATCAAGACTTTGAAGGGCAACTTCTATCCCACCGCCAAGAACAAGATGGTGAGGGAGTTCTATGACACCATGGGATTTACGTTGGTGGAGGAAGATGCGGAAGGAAACCGCAGCTACACCATGGATATTTCAGGGTATGAGAATAAAAATAGATATATAAAATGCTAGGCTGAGTGTGTGGCTAGGGCCGGATGTGCAGGTTGGGGACAGGCCCAGACTGCACACGAAGCGTGCAATCTGGGCCTGTCCCCAATCTGCACGTCCTGCACCAAGAAAGGAATAGACTATGACAAGAGAAGAGATATATGAAAGAGTAAACGACGTCTTCCGTGACGTCTTCGACGACGACACCATCACCGTGACGGATGAAACCACCGCGGAGGACATTGAGGGATGGGACTCATTGGAGCACGTAAGCCTTATGATGGCCATCGGTACGGAGTTCGGAATTAAGATTCCCTTAAATAAGGTAAACTCCATGCAAAATGTGGGTGAAATGGTAGATTTTATCGCCGAAACTTGCTAAAATGAATTGTGTAGTCAATTTTTGGTTTTCGGAGGAATAGCATGACAGCATTCTCGTTATGTATAATCGGCAGAAATGAAGAGGAGCACCTTGAAAGGCTTTTTGAATCGGTGAATAAGGCTTTCGGAGACTATCCTCATGAGGTTCTTTTCGTGGATACCGGTTCGGCCGATAATACCAAAGAGGTGGCAGCAAAGTATGCCGACAGAGTCATAGATTACAAGTGGAGCAACGACTTTGCGGCGGCGAGAAACTTCGCCATGGAAAACGCCACCAACGACGAGATATTATTCCTGGATTGCGACGAAGAAATTACCTATATTAATATAGAAGAATTTGCCAACGCCCTGGAGGACGATGACGCCATCGGCATGGTAAATGTGAGAAACATGTATGTGCTTTTGGGAGCAGAGGATGCCTACATCGAGAAGCGTCCCAGAATCTGCAACAGGACCAAGCACAAATTCGAGGGCTCCATAGGCGAGAAGATAATGCGCCGCAAGGAGAACACGCCCCTTGTGTACCTGGACATTAATATGACGGTTTCTCACTATGGATACTTAAGCATTGAGGAAGGCAGCCTTAAGCGAGTTGAGAGGAACCTGCCGCTTTTACTAAAAGCAGTTGAGGATGAAGAGTTTGTAAAAGACACCGCCCTCTACTTTATGCTCGGACAGCACTATGCCCTCCTGGGGGAGAACAAGGAAGCTGCCAGGTATATGAAGAAGGGCATGGATGAGTGTGAGGATATCGATGAGACCACCAAGCTTTTGCTGGCCCTCGGTTTCGGATACACCCTCCTTCGAATGAACAACCACTCGGATGCCATTGAACTTGTGGCATTATCGGATAAGTATAAGAACTCCGGAGATTTTACCTGCCTTATGGGCATCGTGTACTTAAGAAACGGCATGATAGACAAGGCCATGGATGCTTTCATTAAGGCTAAAGAAACTGAGAAGGTAATTGTTGAAGGAGCCAACACATTTATTCCTTCATTTAATATGGCATGCATCCACGAATTGTATGGCGAGATGGATGAGGCCATGGAGCTTTATGCAGAGTGTGGCGAGTACGAGCCCGCCATCGAGCGTCTGGCACAACTGGAGCAGGACTATTAATAGGAGGTTGCTATGGATTACGATTTTCTGGAACTGGCGCCTATAGTAGCACAGCTTATTGAAAAATATAATGCGAAGAAGGGGACAGCCCCTGACAAGAAGCAGACTGAGGAATTCATGCAGGCCATTACCTTCTGCATCGATGAGGTGATTGCCAACGGTGATGCCTGTGAGGTTGCGGCGGAAAATATGTCCGCAGCCCAGTCCTATGTGGATGGATTGAAACTTGTGACTGAGAAGCTCAAAAACTCCGCTTCCTTATATAATAAGGAAATGGCAGATTTTAATGATTACGGAAATCCTAACTTAAGGAACTTCTTTACAGGCGAGCTCAGAACTTTTTTTGAAAAATACGACCCGATCTTCAAACCTCATGACAGTGTCGTAAACTTCTCCTATCCAATGTTGGTGAATCTTGGTGATTGCCGCGGCATCGACCTGGTTTCTGAGATGCTTCGGTTTTTGACAGAAGAGCAGAAGTTCTTAAGGTCATTGCCTGCCACCTACGTGGAGACGGCGCTAAAGGCATATAACCCGGATGCCGCTTCCATAAAAGAAAACGTTATGGGCATTGTTGTAAGAGATATAGCAATTCACGCCCTCTGCGCAAAGCCCATCAATATACCCTCTCTTACTGAAGCGGATGTAAGAAAGGTCAAACTAATGCTTAAGCAGGACGGCCCCAAGAAGTGTACGGACAATGCTTTGATGGTTTTAAATCTTCTTATTAAAAAGTGCTTTGGAGAAGAAACTGATTTTACCGAATATATAATGCCTGCCCTTGAGAAGACAATGGCAGATTTGGCAGGATAAAAATTCATTGTTGACGAAGACCTAAATCCATGCTATATTATTCTAGCGAGATGAGATTTAGGTCTTTTTTTTATGCTTAAAATTCAGTAGCAAACGTTTTATTTTGTTTTATAGATTTCGGAGGTGGAAAGGCTATGCGTACTAAGATCACATTGGCTTGCACAGAGTGCAAACAGCGTAACTACAATACAATGAAGGATAAGAAGACACATCCCGATCGTATGGAAATCAAGAAGTATTGTAGATTCTGCAAGACACATACTTTACATAAGGAAACAAAGTAATTAGGTCCCCGGAAGGAGTAATTATGTCAGATTCTGTTGAAAACAAGAAGCCCGCATTTTTTGCAGGTGTTAAATCAGAACTCAAGAAGATTACATGGCCCGACAGAGAGGACATGCTTAAGCAGTCAATCGCTGTAGTAGCAGTTTCCATAGTTACCGGTGCCTTCATCGCACTTCTGGATTTCATCATTCAGTACGGTGTTGAGTTCTTAACAACATTTTAAGAAAGGCTGGTTATCACATGGAGGAAGCTAAGTGGTATGTAGTACATACCTATTCCGGTTACGAGAATAAGGTAAAGGCTAACATCGATAAGACCATCGCGAATAACGAGTCATTAAAGAAGGACATGCTTGAGGTTCGTGTTCCCATGCTCGACGTTGTTGAGGTGAAGAACGGTGCCAAGAAGACAGTCCAGAAGAAAATGTTCCCCGGATATGTTCTGGTAAACATGGTTATGAACGATGACACATGGTATGTTGTCCGTAATACCAGAGGCGTAACAGGTTTCGTTGGACCGGGAAGTAAGCCCGTGCCTTTGACCGAAGCCGAGATGAAGTCCCTTGGTATCCACATGGAGAACGTTACCATCGACTTCGAAGAAGGAGACACAGTTGCAGTTGTATCCGGTGTTTGGAAGGATACAGTGGGTGTTGTTTCCAAGGTTGACTTCAACAAGCAGACAGCTACAATCTCAGTAGAGATGTTCGGTCGTGAGACCCCTGTAGAGATCAGCTTCGCAGAAGTCCGCAAACTCAACTAGATATCAACTCCAATGTGCAGAATGGGGACAGGCCCCAAATTGCACATAGGGAGAAAGATATATGTAACACGCAGAAAGTTCATACGAGCATGTATGGGCTGTGGGAGCAATCGATACATGATTGTGCCTAACCACATTTTTAGGAGGTGCCACAATGGCAAAGAAAGTAGAAGGATACATTAAGTTACAGATTCCTGCCGGAAAAGCTACACCGGCTCAGCCTGTTGGTCCTGCACTTGGACAGCACGGCGTTAACATCGCAGAGTTCACAAAACAGTTCAATGCGAGAACAGCAGACAAGGGTGACGTTATCATCCCTGTTATCATCACAGTATACGCAGACAGAAGTTTCAGTTTTGTTACCAAGACTCCCCCTGCTGCAGTACTTCTTAAGAAGGCTTGCAACCTTAAGACAGCTTCAGGCGTTCCCAACAAGAACAAAGTTGCTAAGATTTCAAAGGACAAAGTTCGTGAGATCGCTGAGATGAAGATGCCTGACCTTAACGCAGCAAGCATTGAAGCTGCAATGAGCATGATCGCCGGTACAGCACGCAGCATGGGTATCGAAGTAGTTGACTAATTAACAATATAGTTAAAGTGGGAGACATTAAGTCGCTTGAACCATAGGAGGTAAAAAATGAAACACGGAAAGAAATATACAGAGGCTGCCAAGTTGGTAGACCGCGCAACATATTATGAGCCCGAAGAGGCACTTGCACTTGTAAAGAAGACAGCTACAGCTAAGTTCGATGAGACCGTTGAGGTTCACATTCGTACAGGTTGTGACGGACGTCACGCTGAGCAGCAGATTCGTGGTGCCGTAGTTCTTCCCAACGGAACAGGTAAGACAGTAAGAGTACTTGTTTTCGCTAAGGGTGACAAGGTAAACGAAGCAGAGGCAGCAGGTGCAGATCACGTTGGTGGTGAGGAGCTCATCCCCAAGATCCAGAATGATGGATGGCTTGATTTCGACGTAGTAGTTGCTACACCTGATATGATGGGTGTTGTTGGTCGTCTCGGTAAGGTTCTCGGTCCTAAAGGATTGATGCCCAACCCTAAGGCCGGCACAGTTACAATGGACGTTGCTAAGGCAATTGCTGATATCAAAGCAGGTAAGATCGAGTACAGACTTGATAAGACAAACATCGTACATGCACCTATCGGTAAGGCTTCCTTCACAGAGGAACAGCTCAGCGAGAACTACAAGGCTCTCCTTGATGCAATCCTTAAGGCTAAGCCCAGCTCATTAAAGGGACAGTACTTAAAGAGCGTTACTGTTACATCTACAATGGGCCCCGGTGTAAAAGTTTCAACAGCTAAGTACGCATAAGTAAAACATGGTTGACAAGAGTATTACATTTGTGATATTCTTTCAAAGGTTTCGCAAGGAACCAATCAATATCGCCGAAGACAGTGAGTGACCGAAAGGTCGTAAGCGTGTGAACCGCTCACCGAGGAAAGAGTTTAAGATTAATTTGCTCCTCTTTGTCTATTCGGCAAAGAGGAGTTTTTACATTTTATAAACTCCTTTCGGCAAAAATAATATAAGGAGGAAGAAAATGGCTAAAGTAGAATTAAAAAAGCCCATCGTTGATGAGATTTCCGAGAACATTAAGGATGCCGCTTCCGTAGTCGTAGTTGATTACCGCGGACTTACAGTTGCTCAGGATACACAACTTCGTAAGGAACTTCGTGAAGCCGGTGTTGTTTACAAAGTTTACAAGAACACTCTTATGAACTTTGCATTCAAGGGAACAGCTTGTGAAGAACTTGCACCTTACCTTGAAGGACCCAGCGCAATTGCAATCTCAACAGGCGATGCAACAGCACCCGCAAGAATTCTTGCAAAGTTTGCCAAGACAGCTGACAAGCTTGAGATCAAAGGCGGCATGGTTGAGGGTACTATCTATGATGCAGCAGGAATCGGCACAATCGCTAAGATCCCTTCAAGAGAAGAGCTTCTTTCAAGATTGCTCGGCAGCATGAAGAGCCCTATCACAAACTTCGCTCGCGTTATGAATCAGTTGGCAGAGAAAGGTGGCGCATCTGCAGTAGAAGCGCCTGCTAAGGAAGAGGCTCCCGCTGAGGAAGCTCCCAAGGCAGAGGCAGCAGCAGAAGAAGCACCCGTAGCAGAAGCAAAAACAGAGGAAGCTCCCGCAGCAGCAGAGGCTGAGGCACCTGCAGCAGAAGAAGCTCCCGCAGCAGAATAATCAATTACAGGAGGATTTTTAAAATGGCTAAATTAACAGCACAGGAATTAATCGACGCTATCAAAGAGCTTAGCGTATTAGAGTTAAACGACTTAGTAAAAGCATGTGAGGAAGAGTTCGGCGTATCTGCAGCAGCAGGCGTTGTTGTAGCAGCAGCTGGTGCAGCTGATGGCGCAGGCGCAGCTGAGGAGAAGGATTCCTTCGATGTAGAGCTCGCAGAGTGCGGCGCTGAGAAGGTTAAAGTTATCAAGGTTGTTCGTGAAGTTACCGGTCTTGGTCTTAAGGAAGCAAAGGATCTCGTTGATGGAGCTCCTAAGATGCTCAAAGAGGGCGCAACCAAGGAAGAGGCTGAGGACATCAAGAAGAAACTTGAAGAGGCTGGCGCTAAGGTTAACCTTAAGTAATTTAATTACTGACTATCGAGAGGCAGGTTTTGTACCTGCCTCTTTTTTATGGGCACTATTGTCAGAATATTCCGAGTTACCTGCACAACTCCAAAATGATACTCTTAGTTGCATATTATTAATTTTGCAAAATCTATATTGACAGTACAAAACCCTATATGTACAATCGGATGTACACACAACTTGTGTGAAAATGTTTTCCCAGAAGGTAACTCCCTACAATGACCGGAAGCGGGTTCCCGTCCCGCACCGGTTGAAGATAGAATCTTCCAAAACACATGTAAAGGCAGGACACCCATCCTGCCTTTACTATTGCACAAAAAATCCCCCGAAAAAAAGAAAAAATTTTCCTTGACTCGCTTGAAAAAATGTAGTACTATGGATGATGCATTATTGTGCAGAACCATGCGAATTTTCTGATACAATAGCGACAAAATCATAAAGAACGGGGTGAAATGTCAATGGAAAAAAACAGAATACGTCCCACCTCATCAGGCAAGGGAATACGTATGAGTTATTCGCGACAGAAAGAGGTCCAGGAAATGCCCAACCTGATCGAAGTCCAGAAGGATTCCTATCAGTGGTTTTTGGATGAAGGCCTCAAGGAAGTATTTGACGATATTTCTCCAATCGCGGATTACAGCGGACACCTTAGCCTTGAGTTCGTAGATTTCGAACTCTGCAGAGACGACGTTAAATATTCTATTGAAGAGTGTAAAGAGAGAGATGCCAACTATGCCGCACCTCTGAAAGTGAAAGTTCGCCTTAATAATAAGGAAAAAGAAGAAATTTCAGAGCATGAAATCTTCATGGGCGACCTTCCTCTTATGACAGAGACAGGTACATTTATAGTTAATGGTGCAGAACGTGTAATCGTTTCCCAGTTGGTTCGTTCTCCCGGCATTTACTATGAAATCGGTCATGATAAAATCGGTAAGAGACTTTTCTCCTGTACCGTAATTCCCAACCGTGGTGCATGGCTTGAGTACGAGACAGATTCTAACGACGTATTTTATGTACGTGTGGACAGAACCCGTAAGGTACCCATCACCGTGCTTGTTCGTGCTTTAGGAATCGGTACCAATGAGGAAATCCGTGAGCTCTTTGGCGACGAGCCCAAGATTGAGGCTTCCTTCACCAAGGATATCGCAACTACCCGCGAAGAGGGCTTACTCGAATTATATAAGAAGATTCGTCCCGGCGAACCTTTGAGTGTTGAGAGCGCAGACAGCCTTCTTAACGCTATGTTCTTTGACCCCAGAAGATATGATTTAGCTAAAGTCGGTAGATATAAATTTAATAAGAAGTTAATGCTCAGAAACCGTATCCGCCATCAGATTCTGGCTGAGGATGTTATCGATCCCACCAGCGGAGAGGTTATTGCTGAGAAGGGCACCAAAGTAACTGCTGAACTTGCTGATTCCATTCAGAACAAGGCAGTTCCCTTTGTGTACATTCAGACAGAGGAGAAGAATGTTAAGGTTCTCTCCAATATGATGGTAGACATTACAGAGTTCGTAGACTGCGATCCTGCAGAGCTTGGCGTAACCGAGCTTGTTTACTATCCTGTTTTGAAGCAGTTAATCGAGGAGTACGGCGATGATGCCGAGAAGCTTGGCGAGGAGATTAAGAAGAACATTCACGAACTTATTCCCAAGCACATTACTCGTGAGGATATTATCGCTTCCATTAACTATAACCTTCATCTTGAGTACGGCCTCGGAAACAAGGACGATATCGACCATTTGGGCAACCGTCGTATCCGTGCCGTTGGTGAGCTTTTACAGAACCAGTACCGTATCGGTTTATCAAGAATGGAGAGAGTTGTCAGAGAGAGAATGACAACTCATGACGAGGACAACATTTCTCCTCAGTCACTTATAAACATCAAGCCCGTAACTGCAGCAGTTAAGGAGTTCTTCGGATCTTCACAGCTGTCACAGTTCATGGACCAGAACAACCCTCTTGGTGAGCTTACTCATAAGAGACGTTTGTCCGCATTGGGACCCGGCGGTTTGTCAAGAGACCGTGCCGGATTCGAAGTTCGAGACGTACACTATTCTCACTACGGAAGAATGTGTCCTATCGAGACTCCCGAAGGTCCTAACATCGGTTTGATCAACTCCCTTGCAAGCTATGCACGTATCAACGAGTATGGCTTTGTTGAGGCGCCTTATAGAAAAATCGACAAGTCCGACCCTGAGAACCCTCGTGTAACAGATGAGGTTGTTTACATGACAGCCGACGAGGAGGATAACTACCATGTGGCTCAGGCGAATGAGCCTTTGGATGAGAAGGGTCACTTCGTAAATAACAACGTATCAGGTCGTTTCCGTGAGGAGACACAGGCATACCCCAAGGCTATGTTCGATTACATGGACGTATCACCTAAGATGGTATTCTCTGTGGCTACAGCACTTATTCCTTTCCTTGAGAACGACGATGCTAACCGTGCCCTCATGGGATCAAACATGCAGCGTCAGGCAGTGCCTCTTCTTGTTACCGAGGCTCCTGTAGTAGGAACAGGTATGGAAGTTAAGGCTGCAGTTGACTCAGGTGTCTGCGTTGTTGCCAAGAAGGCAGGTACAGTTACATATGTATCTTCCAATCTGGTAAAAATGGAATACGACGATGGCGAGAAGGAAGAGCTTCACCTTACAAAGTTCTCCCGTTCCAACCAGTCCAACTGCTACAACCAGAAGCCCATCGTAGAGAAGGGTGAGCACGTTGAGGCAGGACAGGTTATCGCTGACGGTCCTTCCACAGCAGACGGAGAGCTTGCTCTTGGTAAGAACCCTCTCATCGGTTTCATGACCTGGGAAGGTTACAACTACGAGGATGCTGTTTTACTTAGTGAAAGACTTGTACAGGATGATGTTTACACATCCGTACATATTGAAGAATATGAAGCAGAAGCTAGAGACACCAAGTTAGGACCCGAGGAAATCACTCGTGACGTACCCGGTGTCGGCGACGATGCCTTAAAAGACCTTGATGAGCGCGGTATCATCAGAATCGGTGCTGAGGTTCGTGCCGGTGATATCCTTGTTGGTAAGGTAACTCCTAAGGGAGAGACCGAGCTTACTGCAGAGGAGCGTCTCCTTAGAGCAATCTTTGGTGAGAAGGCAAGAGAAGTAAGAGATACTTCCCTTAAGGTTCCTCACGGTGAATACGGTATCGTAGTTGATGCCAAGGTATTCACAAGAGAAAATTCAGATGAATTATCTCCCGGCGTTAACATGGCGGTTCGCATCTACATTGCCCAGAAGAGAAAGATTTCTGTTGGTGATAAGATGGCTGGTCGTCACGGTAACAAGGGTGTCGTTTCAAGAGTTCTTCCTGTTGAGGATATGCCTTATCTTCCCAACGGTCGTCCTCTTGACATCGTACTTAACCCTCTGGGCGTACCTTCCCGTATGAATATCGGTCAGGTCCTTGAGATTCACCTCTCACTTGCGGCTAAGGCCCTTGGCTTTAACGTAGCAACACCTGTTTTTGACGGTGCTAACGAGAACGATATCATGGATACTCTTGACCTTGCCAACGATTACGTAAACCTTCCTTTCGATGATAAGGAAGCTAAAGAGTGGGCAGCTAAGGAAGGCAAAGAGTACGACAAGAAGGCTGATACATTTACAAGTAAGCACAAAGCCGAGCTTTTGCCTGAGGTTATGGATTACCTTTCAGAGAACAGAGATCACAGATCACTTTGGAAGGGCGTTCCCATTTCAAGAGACGGTAAAGTAAGACTTCGTGACGGACGTACAGGTGAGTTCTTCGACGGACCTGTAACCATCGGCCACATGCATTACTTAAAGCTTCACCATTTGGTAGACGATAAAATCCACGCACGTTCAACCGGCCCTTACTCACTGGTTACACAGCAGCCTCTCGGCGGTAAGGCACAGTTCGGTGGACAGCGTTTCGGTGAGATGGAGGTTTGGGCCCTGGAGGCATACGGCGCATCCTACACCTTGCAGGAGATTCTTACTGTTAAATCCGATGACGTTATCGGACGTGTTAAGACATACGAAGCAATCATCAAGGGTGATAACATCCCTGAAGCAGGTATCCCTGAGTCATTCAAGGTACTTCTTAAGGAATTACAGGCACTCGGTCTTGATGTGAGAGTTCTTCGTGAGGACAACACAGAAGTCGAGATTTCCGAGACAATCGACTACGGCGACACAGACTTCCGCTACGAGATGGAATCTGATTCCAGAAAGTATGACGGCGGAGAATCCTATGGCAAGCACGGTTATCAGACTCAGGAGTTTGGTGACGACGGCGAGCTCGTAAGCACCGAAGAAGAGTTTGAAGAGGAAGCTGATTTCGAAGCAGAAGAAATGGATTTTAACGAATAAAACGCATTGGAAGGAGTGCCAAAAATGTCAGAATCAACCAATGAAGTATACCAGCCCATGACATTTGATGCCATCAAGATTGGGCTTGCATCACCCGAAAAGATTCGTGAGTGGTCAAGAGGCGAAGTTACAAAGCCCGAGACCATCAACTATAGAACACTTAAGCCTGAGCGTGACGGACTTTTCTGTGAGAGGATCTTTGGACCCAGCAAAGACTGGGAGTGCCACTGCGGTAAGTACAAGAAGATCCGTTACAAAGGCGTTGTCTGTGACCGTTGTGGAGTAGAGGTCACAAAGGCAAGCGTTCGTAGAGAGCGTATGGGACACATCGAGCTCGCAGCTCCCGTATCCCACATCTGGTACTTCAAGGGTATCCCTTCACGTATGGGACTTATCCTTGATTTATCACCCAGAGTACTTGAAAAAGTATTGTACTTTATCTCCTATATCGTACTTGATCCCGGAACCACAGATCTTCAGTACAAGCAGATCCTTTCCGAGAAGGAGTATCAGGATGCCAGAGAGACATGGGGCAACAAGTTCCGTGTAGGTATGGGTGCTGAGGCGATTAAGGAGCTTTTACAGGCTATTGATCTTGAAGCAGAGTCTAAAGAATTAAATGAGGTATTAAGAGATTCCACAGGTCAGAAGAGAGCAAGAGTTATCAAGAGACTTGAGGTTGTTGACGCATTTCTTGAGTCAGGTAACAAGCCCGAGTGGATGATAATGGATGCAATTCCCGTTATTCCCCCCGATCTTCGTCCTATGGTTCAGCTTGATGGCGGACGTTTCGCAACATCCGACCTCAACGACCTCTACAGAAGAATTATCAACAGAAACAACCGTCTTTCCAGACTTCTTACCCTCGGTGCGCCCGACATCATCGTACGTAACGAGAAGAGAATGCTTCAGGAAGCAGTTGATGCATTAATCGACAACGGCAGACGTGGTCGTCCCGTAACAGGCCCCGGCAACAGAGCTCTGAAGTCACTTTCAGATCTGTTAAAGGGTAAGTCAGGACGTTTCCGTCAGAACCTCCTTGGTAAGCGTGTAGACTACTCAGGACGTTCCGTTATCGTCGTTGGACCCGAACTTAAGATTTACCAGTGCGGTCTTCCCAAGGAAATGGCTATCGAGCTCTTCAAGCCCTTCGTTATGAAGGAACTTGTTGCCAAGGGAATCAGCCAGAACATTAAGAATGCCAAGAAGCTTGTTGAGAAACTTGACTCACAGGTTTGGGACGTTTTGGAGGAGGTTATCGCTGAGCATCCCGTTATGCTTAACCGTGCTCCTACACTTCACAGACTTGGTATCCAGGCATTCGAGCCCATCCTTGTAGAAGGTAAGGCAATTAAGCTTCATCCCCTCGTATGTACAGCATTCAACGCTGACTTCGATGGTGACCAGATGGCTGTACACCTTCCTCTTTCAGTTGAGGCTCAGGCTGAGTGTAGGTTCCTCTTACTCTCACCCAACAACCTGCTTAAACCTTCAGACGGTGGTCCCGTTGCCGTTCCTTCACAGGATATGGTCCTCGGTATCTACTATCTGACCATGCATAAATACGCTGACTTCTCCAATGATCCCAAGATCGTTGAGCAGGTAAAAGCTGAATTTTCCTCCATTGACGAGGCACTTGAGGCTTACAACAAATATCAGGAGAAGAAAGCGAAAGCTGTAAAGGGCAAAGAGGGCGATGCTGCCAAGAAGGCAGTTGAGGCCATCAAAGATACTGCTCTTGAATCCGAGACCTTCGTTAAGGTTTGTGTTGACCCTGAACGTAACAGAATCATCACCTGCCGTATGATTGACCTTCTCGGAAGATACTTCAACTCCATGAACGAGGCTATTCTTGCATATGAGAACGGTGAGGTCACTCTTCACCAGTACATCTATGTAAGAAGAAAAGCTACATTCGAGGGTGAGGAAATCGAAGGCGTTATCAAGACAAGTCTTGGCCGTCTCATCTTCAACGAGATCCTTCCTCAGGACCTTGGCTTCGTGGACAGAAGCAAGAAAGAGAATGCTCTTTTACCTGAAATTGATTTCCACGTAGGTAAGAAGCAGCTTAAGAAAATCCTTGAGAAGGTTATCAACACCCACGGTGCATCAGTAACCGCTGAGGTTCTTGATAACGTTAAGGCTACAGGTTACAAGTACTCAACAAGAGCTGCAATGACAGTTTCAATTTCCGATATGACAGTTCCTGCAAGTAAGCCCGAGCTCCTTGCAGAGGCTCAGGAGACTGTTGATAAGATTTCACGTAACTTCAGACGTGGTCTTATTACTGAGGAAGAAAGATACAGAGCAGTAGTTGAGACATGGAACGAGATCGATGGACGTCTTACCAAAGACCTTCTTGACGGTCTCGACAAATACAACAATATTTACATGATGGCAGACTCCGGTGCCCGTGGTTCCAACCAGCAGATCAAGCAGCTGGCCGGCATGCGTGGATTGATGGCCGATACATCAGGTCGTACAATCGAGTTGCCCATCAAGTCAAACTTCCGTGAAGGTCTGGACGTACTGGAGTACTTCATGTCAGCACACGGTGCTCGTAAAGGTTTGTCCGATACAGCTCTTAGAACCGCTGACTCCGGTTACCTTACACGTCGAATGGTTGACGTATCACAGGAGCTCATCATCCGCGAGGTTGATTGTGCCGAAGACAGACCCGAAATCCCCGGAATGTATGTCAAAGCCTTCATGGATGGCAAGGAGACAATCGAGGGACTTAAGGATCGTATCGTAGGTCGTTACTCCTGCAACGAGATTAAAGATACTGACGGCAATGTAATCGTTAAGGCTAACCACATGATTACACCCAGCCGTGCAGAGAAGATTTTGGCTAAGGGTCTTGATGAGAACGGTAAGCCCTTCATGGCAGAAGATGAAGAAGGCAACATGCGTGACAACAAGGAATCCAAGGGTGTCAAAATCAGAAATATTCTCACTTGTCGTTGTAAACTCGGCATCTGCTCAAAGTGCTACGGTGCTAACATGGCAACCGGTGAAGCAGTTCAGGTAGGTGAGGCTGTAGGTATTATCGCAGCACAGTCTATCGGTGAGCCCGGTACACAGCTTACAATGAGAACCTTCCATACCGGTGGTGTTGCTACAGCAGACGATATCACTCAGGGTCTTCCCAGAGTAGAGGAGCTCTTTGAGGCAAGAAAGCCCAAGGGACTTGCAATCATCGCTGAGTTTGCCGGTAAGGTAGAGATCAGAGATACAAAGAAGAAACGTGAGGTTGTTGTTACCAACGACGAAACCGGAGAGAGCAAGGCTTACTTAATCCCTTACGGTTCCAGAATCAAGGTAACAGACGGTCAGGTTCTTGAGGCCGGTGATGAGCTTACAGAAGGTTCAGTTAACCCTCACGATCTCTTAAAGATTAAAGGTATCCGTGCCGTTCAGGATTACATGCTCAGAGAAGTTCAGCGTGTATACCGTTTACAGGGTGTTGATATCGCAGATAAGCACATCGAAGTTATCGTTCGTCAGATGCTTAAGAAGATCAGAATTGAGGAGAGCGGAGATACAGAATTCCTTCCCGGCTCACTTGTAAACGTTCTTGATTACGAGGATGTTAACGAAGAGCTTGAGAAAGAGGGTAAGACTCCCGCAGACGGAAAGCAGATCATGCTTGGTATCACCAAGGCAGCTCTTGCTACCAACTCCTTCATGTCAGCTGCATCCTTCCAGGAGACAACCAAGGTTCTTACCGAGGCTGCCATCAAGGGTAAGGTAGATCCTCTTATCGGTCTTAAAGAGAACGTTATTATCGGTAAGCTTATTCCTGCAGGTACAGGTCTTAAGAGATACCGTAATACAGCACTTTCTACCGATGCACTTATCGCAGAGCAGGAAGCAGCAAGAAAGGCTCAGAAGGAAGCAGAGGCTGCCGAGAGAGCCAAGAGAGCTCGCGAAGAGGATGAAGAAGACTTCGAAGAAGAAGCAGTCGAGGCAGAAGAGGTTGTAGAAACCGAAGAATAAATGGTAATACAAAAGGGCGATTTCACTTAAGAAATCGCCCTTTTTTGCGTTTACATTTGATTTTTTTTGGCATATAATAAAGAAGCAAATATTTTTGCCAGGCACAGGCACAGTATTAAAGTGACAGGGGGACATATGAAAAGCCAGAACGAACATCACGCGTCCTTGCGAAGGTTCAAGCTTATTCAGCTTGCAATTCTTTGCGTAGTTGACGTTGCATTTTTTCTCATCATTATTTTAAATCCCACTTTGCGAGAGAAAATCTATTCCAATCCGACAGTCATCACTCTTTTTGTATTTACATGGTTGATGATTATAGCCGGTATGGTTTTCCTTGCCATCGATTTCACAACCTTAAGAAATCTTGATAAGGAAAGTCACAATCTTGCAAAGCTGGCGTATCTTGACAGCCTTACCGGTATTCCCAACAGGTACAGCTGTGATCTCGTCTTTGATCAGTACGACACACCACAATCAGTTGAAAAAATATCCTGTGTTCTTATGCAGATAAGAAATCTTCAGGAAGTTAACGATAGTCTCGGCAGGAAAAGCGGAGACAAGTTGTTGCGCGATTTTTGCCGAATCCTTGAGACCATTGGAGATGAGTATGGTTTTGTGGGACGTAACGGCGGAAATGAATTCCTTTGTATCATCAACGATTCTACAAGAGAGAAGCTTCTTGAGTTTTTAAACAAGACCGAGGATGCCATCAATGAGTACAATCGTGAACATGAGGATTCACCCATTGTTACACATAACGCAACAGTATATAATCCCGATGCCAAGTTTGACAGCTTAACCGGTATTATCTCAAAGGTCTACAGTGACCTTTACAAACGTGTAGATTGACAGGAGTTCTTTAGGTTATGAGGGAACCGGATTACGAGCAAATAGGGCAGCTGGTTCTTCTGTCACAGCAGAACAACTCCGATGCTTTTGCAACCCTTTATGCTCTGACCTACAACAAAGTTTATAATTACGCCTGTCACTATCTTCGGGACACGTATTTAGCCCAGGACGCAGTGCAGGAAACCTTTATAAGGGCGTTGAAAAATATCCACTCAATCAACGAGCCAAAGCTTTTTGTCTCCTGGTTGAACAAGATTGCATTTAACGTTTGTTTTGACATGGTTCAAAAGAGCGGAAACGATGCAACCCCTACAGATGACGAAATCATCAGCCAGATTCTGGATCCGAAGGAAAGCAGTAATCCTGAGGTTAATACCCAGATGAAGCATGAATATAAGAGGCTCCATGAAGCCATTGACGCGCTTCCCTTTAAGGAGCAGCAGGCCGTTAAGATGAAGTTCTTCAACGGCATGAAACTTGAAGACATTGCCAAGACCCTCGGGACAAGCCGTAGCAGCGTAAAGCGCTACATATCCCAAGGAGAAGAAATGCTGCGACGCAGCATGAAAGATTAGGAGGGTCTGAGATGTCACTGTTTAAAAAGAAAAATGAATTTAAAATGGATGTCAAAGCGGCGGACAGAATCCTTCAAAATGTTTTTGAAGACGCAGGGGAGAAGCCAAACACCGTTCCCTTTGACAAAATACTGTTAAGATGTAAATACAACGGGATGGCCTATGATATCTGTATCATGGTTACAGTAATCCTCTTGGCCATGACATTGATGCTTCCCATCAAGTTTTATCCGGGATTCGGAAAGCAGAACCCCGAGTTTAAGGTGGAGTTCCATGAGCAGTACGGGGATGAACTCTTGATAAGCCTTTCAAGAGGAGACATAGATCTTTCCAAGAGCTACTTTGTGGATGTGGACGGAAATAAGACCTATGCCAACTACTTTAACTCTTTGGGCTTTTGTATCGCGTTCCCCATGCCTGATGAAGAGGTAAATATCATTATCACGGAGGAGTCCGGCAAAGAATTGCATTTGCTGTTCACCCCTTTGGATTAACAGGATTAAATCATGAAAAAGAAAACCTTATTTTTGATTCCAATCTTAATAGCGGCACTTGTTTCAGGCTGCGGAGGAGTGGTTACACCCATAGACGAGGGCTTTGGAAGCAAACCTCAGTCGGCACCCTCAGCTCAGAGCACTGTGGCAAGTGAACCTGAGGAGGAAGCGGCAGTACCCGAAGCCAAAGGAAAGGGTACCAGGGACAACACTCCCAAATGTCTTGAACCCCAGGCTGACGGAACAGAGCTTTATACCAACGATGTTGGCTTTATCGATGCTTCCCACAAGGGCGACGGTTATGTGTGTGTCAAATACACTGGAGAATCAGAGAACGTTAAGGTTCTTATAACTCCAGAAGGTGGCTCGGCTTATACCTACGACCTTATTGGCCACGATTACGAGACCTTCCCATTGACCTGCGGAAACGGAAACTACACTGTGGCAATCTACACCCTTGTATCGGGAACCAGCTATGCCACATGTCTTTCACAGGTTGTGCCGGTGGAGATCACAAACGCTTTTGGCGCATTTCTCTATCCCAACCAGTATGTTAAGTTCAACGCCGGAAGCCAGGTTGTAGCCAAAGCCAAAGAGCTGGTTGAACCTGCCAACAACGACCTTGAAGCCGTAACATTGGTTTACGATTACGTAACAGGCAATATCACCTACGATTACGACAAGGCTGCAACTGTAGCCGGTGGCTACACCTCAAACGTAGATGAGATCTTACGAAGCGGTACAGGTATATGCCTTGATTACTCAGCAGTTATGTGCTCCATGCTTAGAAGCCAGGGAATCCCCACTCACCTTGAAGTAGGATATGCCGGCGAAGCATACCACGCATGGATAAGCGTATTCATCGAGGACGTGGGCTGGTTAAACGGCATCATCGAATTCGACGGTAAGGACTGGTCACTGGTTGACCCCACCTTCGCCGCCAACTCATCAGAAAGCGCCTTAAAGAACTTTATCGGTGACGGTAGCAATTATACAGTTATGTACGTGTATTAATATAGAAGAGGAAGAGGAAAAATATGAAATCTCAACGACTTTTATCAAATGCCGAAATCGCATCCTTCTGCAGCCAGACAGCAATGATCTTGAATGCCGGCATCACACCCTATGAAGGCATGAGCATCTTGATGCAGGACACCAAGGATGAGAAAGGAAAAGCACTGGTTAACACCATTATCGAAAGCCTTGGCCAGGGCGAAACCTTCTACAAAGCTTTAGGAGAAACAGACGTTTTTCCCGACTATGTACTTCACATGGTGGAGCTTGGTGAGCAGTCAGGTAACCTGGACAACGTAATGCAGTCCCTGGCAGCCTACTACGAGCATGAGGACATGATAGCAGACAGCATCAAATCCGCAGTAAGATATCCTCTTATTATGATTGGCATGATGCTTCTTGTAATCTATGTGCTCCTTACCAAAGTTCTTCCCATTTTCAACCAGGTATTCGAGCAGTTAGGCAGCGAGATGAGCGGCGTTTCCGCAAGCTTACTTAGCCTTGGTAATACCCTTAACCGTTACGGCATTGTAATTCTTGCCATTATCGTTGTGGTATTCATCGTTTACTTCCTTGGATTCAAGACAAGAAAAGGTAAAGCTTTTACCACGAACTTCCTTAATGAATTTGCTCTTACAAAGGGCTTTTATGAGAAAGTTGCCGCAGGCCGTTTCGCATCAGGTCTTGCAATGACCATCGCATCAGGCCTTGACACCTACTCAAGCCTTGACCTTGTAAGCGTTATCGTTGAGCATAAGAAAACAAAAGAGAAGATTGCAGTTTGCAAGAAGTGCATCGAGGAGGGCTTTAACCTCTCAGAAGCTTTGGAAAAAGCCGACATTTTCTCATCACTGTATTCCCGTATGGTAGCCGTAGGTTTCAGAACCGGTTCCATCGACCAGGTTATGGGCAAAATCGCCGAAGACTACGAGAAGGACACAGAAAAGAAACTCTCAGAGATTATCGCAACCCTGGAGCCTACTCTGGTTATTATCCTTTCCGTTATCGTAGGTTTGATTCTTCTTTCAGTAATCCTTCCTCTTATGGGAATCATGACAAGCATAGGATAAATTATGAACAGATTCGAGAAACCTTCTATTCTTAGAAAAATACAGAAGCTTTCACTGCCGCTATTGGGATTCATCCTTTTATTTATCGTTTTCATCAAGGGTATCGCTTCGGTATCCGAGACCACCATCGATAAGCAAAAGGAGAGCTTAACCACGGCTCTTAACCGCTCAATAACCCAGTGTTACGCTGTGGAGGGAACCTATCCCCCTTCACTTGAATACATCGAGAATCACTATGGACTGACCTATGACCACGACAAGTTCTTCGTGGATTATCAGGTTTACGGGGCTAACATGTACCCCACAGTCACAGTGCTTACTAAATAGGTAGAGACTATGAATACAAAAAGCGAAAACAATCATGTTGTGGACGTAATCTTCGTCCTGGCGCTTTTCGCAGTATTCGCTGTATGTGCTCTGATGCTTGTATCCATCGGCGCCGGCGTTTACCAGAAAACCGTTGACGACATGAACACAAACTACAACTCAAGAACGGCTTACTCCTACGTGGCAGAGAAGATCCGTCAGAACGATGAGGCGGGAAGCGTAGAAGTAGCTGATTTGGCCGGAAATCCTGCATTGATTCTTTCGGAAACCGTGGATGAAAAGGTTTATTCAACATACCTTTACGCCTACGACGGATACCTGAGAGAACTCTTCGTAAGCCCTGATTTCAAAATCGACAGCAACTCCCCTGAAGCAGGACAGAAGCTTATTCCCGTTAAGGGTTTTGATCTTTCCAAGGTGTCCGATACCCTATATTCTTTCAGTATCATCACCGAAGACGACCAGGATATTGAGCTGTTCATAAGCCCCAAAGCATCGAGGTAATTATAGTAATGAAAACGTCCAAAACAGGTTTGTTCCTGATGGAACTGATTATTTCAATATTGTTCTTCGCCCTGGCAGGCACAGTGTGCATCCAGCTTTTCGCCAAGGCTCATATGCTTGACGGCAAGACCGCCGCTGAGAACGGAGCCATTGTAAAATGTGAGGATTTCTGCGAGATTTACTACGGGGTACTGGATGACAATCCGGAGGTCAAAGACAGAATGGCTGCCATGGCCAAGGTCACCGGAGCTACAGTCAATGATGCAAATGATCTCATCATCTATTATGATGAGGAATTCAACGCATGTGATGCAGATGTTGCCACATATTATCTGTTGTTTAGAGATCTTGGTTTGGACGAAGCAACAGGCTTATATTCAGGATATGCCAAGGTTTTGTATGATGATCCCGCAAAGCAGGATACCATATATGAATTGACAGTATCAAAGCATGTTCCAAACGTTCTGAAGTAGTTAATAAATTGATTCGATAGGATTTGAAAGATGGCTAAGAAGAAAAGTGCATTCGGAGTCAACATCGGCTCCTCATCCTTATTATTAATATTCGTGGTGCTGTGTCTTGTATCCTTCGCAGCTTTGAGTATCGTAAGTTCAAATGCGGACTTTAAGCTTGGACAGAAGGTAATGGAGAGGACGCAGCGTTACTACGAGGTTTCCAACCAGGCCCAGGAGGCAATTGCAGGCGTGGACGATGCTTTGGCCGCCGCCTACAAAGAGGCAGGGGGCGACGAGGAAGCATACTTTGCAAAGGTAGGCCACACCTCCTCCTTCGAATTCCAGATTTCCGACCTCCAAAACCTTGAGATCTCCCTTGAGATTCTCTATCCCGAGAAAGCCGGAGATCCATTCTATCGCATCACCAAATACAAGGTCGTCACCAACGAGAACATTACCTACGACAATACACTCAACCTATTCCAATAAATAAGGAAACAACGCCTGCGTCCCCGCAGGCGTTGCTTTTATTTCAGGTGCTTTCGCACATCAGTTTATCTTATCTTCGAAGAACTTATCTAAATCCATTGCTCCATAAGGTATACGAACAATTTCTGCTCGTTCATTTATTTCGTCAACTACGTATAGCACAACGTAATTATCTACGTTCAAACGACGCATTCCAACACTGGCCCAAGGTTCATAAGGAACCAAAGGGTTACGCTTTGGATAGTTCGCAAGCCCTTTTATGGCTTCTCTGATTCGATTAACTTGCCCTTCAGCGTTGCCTCTGGAACCTAAATTATAAGCAATGTATATAAATATATTGCGAAGATCGTCTTTTGCCTCATCAGAGTAGCAGATGCAATAACTCAAATACCAAATTCCTCTTCGAGCATTCGATCAACATCTTCGGCTGTGTGTATATTGCCTGCTTTAATGGAATCAACACCCTTTTGCAGTTCTGCATCGAACTCGGATTTGGTAATACCGCGTGCAGAGAAAAAATCTGTACTTGGCAATTTGGGCTGAAAAGGCATTCCCCTTACGAGAACAATTTGACTATAAAGCATTTGTATGGCGGCTGAGGGAGTAATCCCAAGCTGTGAAAGAATGCTTTCGGCATTTTCCTTTAAACCTGTATCTATACGAGCATATACCGCAGTTGTACTAGCCATGTTAATCACGCTCCTTCCTTTAATAGTATAACAAGAATTGCTTGCAGACGCAAGCGGACGCAAGCAAGATTAAATCATCCATAGAAATCCAGAACCCTTGAGCATATCTTCTCTATGTCAAAAACCAAGCGTTCTTCCTTTTCTTTTCCACCTCTCTGCACTACAATTATTTCAATTTCGTCTGCAATCCCGACTTCAATCTCCATATGTTCTTTCGCAGAATTATCGAATTCAAGCTGAATGGTTTCCATTGCAGTGGGGAAAACCTCCGGCTGTACCACCAGAGTCTCTATCAGGCTTCTAACTTTCACAATAATAGCATTATTGAAGGCTGAAGCCTCATTTCCGTCCCACCCATCCTTAAACCGGGATATTATGTTCAACTTCTCAAGATTAACTTCCTTCAAACTATGTGTAGAATTATCGGCGGAGATGTTACTTCTTGCTGCAGAATTAAGCAATTCCGCATAACTTAAAACACGTTTCGACTGACTTAGCCGATTAAATTCTTTCTCTGAAATGATAACCACGTTCTTATTTCCGATTCTGGGAACGTGGATTGGTTCTCCATCGAAGGCAATATCGAAATACTTCTTTATATTAGATCGTATATCCATTTGCTTGGCTATCATATTTACTCTCCTTGTAAAAAAGCGTACGGTTTTACGTACCATAATAATAAATCAAAAATTTTTTTGCGTCAAGGTTAGGAATTTTACCCCCCAAATGACACTATATATATAGAGAAGCATAAAAATCTTAAGATTTATTTAAAAAATTTGAGCCACTTTTAGTTGCGCGTCAGTCTTTATTGTTGAGAGGCTAATTAGAAAGGTTCCAATATGCACTTATTATATTCGCTAACGACAATTGAAGACCCGAAGACGCCACTGGCTCCGGCTCCCAAAACGCCTTTCGAGGCGGCGTTACCTTGGATTACCGGGGCATTAGTTGTGCTCATCCTTGCACTGGTTGCCGTAGCGACCAGATATGCACTAAGCTGCAGCAAGGAACGTCAGAGGATAGCTTATATCGCTGAAGAGTATAAGCTTGAGGTTACGCCAAATCTTCCCAAGTGGAACCTGAACAAGCTAAAAGAAATCAGACAGGATTTGGAAGCCTCGATAGTTATGGGTTCACTTTCATAAACAGAATAAGAACTCATCAAAAAACACATATTATATGGAGAGGTAGAAATGGAAGAAAGAAGACGGATTGACCGTGTGGCATATGATGCCAAGAGTGTAGTTGTAGTTTGTGACACACAGGAGAAGATTTTTGCACAGGTTGTAAACCTTAGCCCCTTAGGAATGGCAGTAAGACTTCCCAAGGATGCACCCGACATTTTAGGTAAGGACATTATCATCGTAGCTGAAACATTGATAATGTACGCAGATGTAATCAGAAAAGATGAACCTGCAAGCGACGGATCAGTGATTGTAGGTATCAGCGCAAGGAAATTCACCGGTGATGTTCTGGAGTACTTATTCGACAGAATCACACTGGATGAAGATAAATAATTAGTAACTTACAGGTACAGTGAATTAAGTAAAACCCACAAAACCCACAAACCCACATTGGAGAACTGGTGGCACAGTTATCCTAACCACAAAGGAAAACATTACAGAAGGAGAGGAATTAGGAAAAATGGTCAAAAAGAATTTGGTCAACAAAAACGTAGTTCGTGCATTATCTATCGGATTATCACTTGCTATGGCAAGCCAGCCTTTAACAGCTATGGCAGCAGGAGAAACTTCTGACACTCCTACTACAGATCCCGTAGAAGGAAGCCCGGTTGCAGGTCCCGCAGATGATGCTAAAGAAGAAAAACCCGCTACTCAGGCAGCAGAGGTTATGGGTGAGGCTGTAGACTTTAAGGATACAATTAAGCCCGTAGGTGACGCAATTAAGGAAACTAATGACGCAATTGATGCAGTTAATTCTGCAAACGCTCAGGCACCTTTACAGATTGAATTAGGCGTTAACAAGGAAGCAGCTGATCTTTCATGGGAAGCAGATAGCAATTTCAACCACATTTCTGATGTTGCAGAGAAAGACCTTGCACTTACCGGTGATCTTTTTGGCGCAGCAGCGCAGGATTTCATTAAGGATAACTTAGAGTCCCAGGTTGAAGATAAGGTCGACGCAAGAAACAAAACTCTTACAAATGAGGAAAAGACCGGTGTTAACGATATCGTTGATAAGGCAGACGAGTTATTAGATAACACAGAGGAGACACTTACCGCCGCAGAGCAGCAGCTTGAAACCAGCAAGGATATCATTGCCAACACCAGTGATCCTGCTGTTGCAGGTCCTGCATACGAAGCTGCAAAGCAGAAAGTTGAGGAAGCCAACAATGCTGTTAATAAAGCTGAGACTGATTTGGCACAGCTTGAAAGCGATTACGCTAAAGCTGAAGAAGATTTCAACGATGCTGACGAAGAGTATAGAACACTCAAAGGACAATATGAGAATGCTTACAACGCATATATCAGTTATGTGAATGCAGCAGGAAGAGATGCTCAGAGCTTAGATAGAGAGTTAGAAAGACTTGAGAAGGAAGCTAATGATCTTTATAAAGCTGCAAATGCGGCTAAGGGAAGAGTTGACGCTGCTAAGGCATGGGTAGACCAAGCCAAAGCTGCTACTGAGGCTCAAAAGAAGGCTCTTGAGAAGCAGAAAGAAGAGCTTCAGAAGAGCAAATATGCTGAACTCAAAGCCCTTGAGGATAAGCTTAATGCAAGAGTAGACGACAACTATACAACTGTTAACTTCTTTGGCCAAACTACTGAGCATAATCAGGAAAATGACCCTACATTTGGTGACAAGACCGGTGTTCAGAAAGATACCTATGATGAGTACTTTGATAAGGTTATTGAGCTCTACTATATTCCTGAAGTAATTAAAGGTAAGTTCGTAAGCCTTAAGTGGAACAAGAATAATACCAACAACGATATCTACAATTACTGCGATGTTACTTACCAGGTTGTAGAGAATGGTGAGACTGTTACCAAGACAGTTAAGTTAAACTACAAGCTTAAAGAGAGCAACGACAGACATGAGTTTGGTGGCCTTGTAATCTTCGAGAAGACAGAGCACTTCTACTTCAACCAGGATGAGCTTACAGAAGCTGAGCGCGCTGAGATTGAAGAAAAGGGCGGAATAGACAAGGGCAACTACGTTGTAACCAAGGATGCTCATGGCAGATATGTTAAATTCGCGGACAAGGTTGATCGCAACGCAGTGACAGATTCTGATAACAGAGTTAATGGTCAGGGCGCAGGAACTGTTGTTGAAGTAGACGAAGATACCAAGTTAGTTACTTGGAATTACTCTAATGGTAAACTTACAAAGACTGTAACAGCTGATGTGACTACAACCACTTATACAGGCACAAGCTTGGTAGCTGGCGTGTCAGGTAAATCTGAAAATGCATTCGCAAATGCTGATGCTGCTAAAGCTGATTTTGTAAGCGCACTTAGGGCAAAGCTTGGAGCACCTAAAGCTAACAGCAATGCTACAGAAACTGTTATTATTACAAACGCTAATGGAGTTGTGTTTGAGTTTACTAAGGGAACAGAGTACTCAGATGC
>JAEEGK010002770.1_pt1 | contig 44022 bp, 27 predicted proteins | sample 8958771 | NCBI WGS metagenome assembly JAEEGK01 (sample SAMN16246547, study PRJNA631951) | gut metagenome | biome: gut microbiome; feature: rumen; material: SC-attached | host: Bos | place: Iran: Karaj | collected 2018-10
TTTTTTTTTTTTCTTCATTTAATTTATCTTCATAATTTTTTATTATATTTTCTTTTTCTATATTTAATATATTTATATTATTATTCTGATTTTCTATTTTTTCTTTTAATAAATTTATTTCTTTTTCTTTTTCTAATAATAATTTATTATTATCTTCATTTTTATTCTTTAAATTATTTTTTATTTCATTTATTTCTTTATTTAAATTTTCTTTTTCTTTTTCTAATTCAATAAATTTATTTTTTTCATTTTCATAATTTTTTATTTCTTTTAAAGCTTCATCATATTTTTCTTTTATTTGATTATATTTATTTTCATATTCAATTACTTCTAAATTATTATTTTCTCTTTTTGAATTTGATTTTAAAATTAAATTTTCTTTTTCTAAATTTTTATAATCTTCATTTAATTCATCATATAAATTTTTAGTTGAATTTAATAAATTTTTTATATCAATTAATTCTTTTTCTTTTTGATTTAAATTTTCTTTTAATATAGATATTGAATTATTTAATTCATCTATTGTATTTAAATTAATATTTTTCTTTTTATTTTCATCATCTTTTTTATTCATTTCTTCAATTGTATTTTTTATTTGGATTTTTAATTTTTCATTTTCATTTTTTAAAATTTCATTTTCTTTTGTTAATTTTTCAATTTGGAAATTTTTTTGATTAATTTCATTTAAATTTCTTCTATCATATATTTTTAATTCATTATCATCTTTTAAATCATTATTTATATAATCTATATCTTGAGAAACATTAATTATTTTTTCATCATTAATTACATTATTATTATTATTAAATTCCTCATTTGTTTTATTTGAATTATTTAATTGAATATTATTATTATAATCATTATAAGTATTATTATTAATAATATATTCATTTGTTATTTTATGATTTGGATATTTTATGTTATTTAAATTTATTTCATTTTTTTCTGGTTTAATATTCATATTCTTTTGTAAATCTTTATTATTTGAATTATCTATTTTTTTTGATATTATATTATAGTTTTTATTTGGCTTATCCTGTTTAATATTTTCATTCAAATTAGTTAAATTTTGATTATGATATTTTATTGTATTGTTATTGTTATTATTTGTAAAATTTTGATTATTTAGATTACTGTCTGTTTTAAAATGTAATTTTTCAGGATTTATATCTTTAGAAAAAGTGTTATAATATTCATTATTTATATTTTTTTTTAAATTATTGTTTTGATTATAAGGTTGATATTGATAAGGATTTCTTTGTTCTTTATTAAATTTATCTTTTTCAAAATTAAAATGTTTATTAACATAAAATCCAACTTTATTATCAGTTTCTTTTATATTTTTACTAATTTCTCCTATTTCAATTTTAATGTTGTTTAACATTTGATTTATATTTTCCTTATCTTTCATTGATTCATATTTATATCTTTCAATATCTTTTCTTCTCTGATTTATTATATTTAAAGGTATTGAAAAGTCATTATTATTACTTTTATAATTCCCTCTTTGATTATATAATTTTTTATTCCAAGAAAGATTCCTCATATTTATTAAAAAATATTTAATAAAAAAACCCTTTATTAAAATAAAAAAAAAAATAATTATCAAATAAATCCAAATGAAAAAAAAGTAAATTCATTTCAAAAACTCAAAAAAAAAAAAAGAACAAAAAAAAAAAAGAATAAATAAATAAAAAACATTACAAAATTTAAGTAGCATATTTCTTAGTCCATTCCCTTGCAGTAGCTTCATATTTAGCTTTATCAGTTTTATAAATTTGTGCAATTTCAGGAACAAGAGGATCATCAGGATTAGCATCAGTAAGAAGACTAGAAATACTTAAAAGAACTTTATTAATAGTTAAAGCAGGACTCCATTGATCTTTTAAAATATCTAAACAAATAGAACCATTTGAATTTATATTTGGATGATAAATTCTTGTTGTAAATGTACATTTTGGTGGTTTAAAAGGATAGTCTGTTGGAAATTGAATGTTTAAAAAAAATACTCCTCCTTGATATGGCGAATCACTGGGACCCATTATTGTTGCTTGCCAATGATATAGATCGTTTTCGTTTGTTGGACCTGCACTACAGTTTGCTGGAGGATCTTTGTTGAAGTCTACTAATTCTTTCTGAATTCTTTTTAATGCCATTTTTTTTTTCTGTTGTTATTATAAATTTATTTATTCTTATTTTTATTTATAATTGTTTTATGGAAAGTTTAATTAAGAAGTTTAAAAATTTAGTTAATGAAGAAAAGAAAATGAGGAATGAAGAAAATGAAGAAGAGGATTCTAATAGTGATAATAATGATAATAGTAATGAAAATGAATTTATTGAATCTCAGAAAAATTATAAATTAGAATCAAGTGTAATGAATTTAAAAAATAGTTCATCATGTAAAAAAATAAAATCTTTTTCTCAATCATATAATGGAAATAATAATAACAATATTACATCACTGAAAAAATTAAGATCATCATCATCTTCTTCAAAAAAAGAAAAAGAAGAAAATGATGAAATAATAATATTAATAACAAAAACATTAAAATATATAAATTCAAATAAAAAAGATTTAAACTCTGAAATTTTAGAAGAATATTTAAATAAAATATATGATTTATATATTAATTCTAAAACAAATCAAAGAATAAATTATTCTAAAAATATTGATAAAGATTTAATTATGCAAACTAAATATGAAACAGCTCAAAAAATGTTTAAAAATTTTGAATTAAAATATTTAACTTGTGAAAAAGAAAAAAATAAATTAAATGAACAATATAATATTTTATTAGAAAAATATAATAAATTAAAAGATAGAAATGAAATTAATGTTCAAAGAGGAGAAGATAAAATTAAATTAGAAAAAAATAATTCAATTTTAATTGAAGTTAATGAAGAATTAAAAAAAAAAATTAATGAATTAAATTTAAAAAATGATTTTGTGAAAAAAAAATATGATGAAGAAATAGAAAATATTAAAAATTTATTAAAAGAATATAAAAATAAATTAAATCAAATTGAAAATAAAATATATAATAAAGAATCAAATGAAAGAAATCAACAAATAAATAGAAATAATTTAGATAAAACTTTAACTTTAAATTCTCTTTAAATAATATTTAATATAAAATTTAATTAAAAAAAAAATGAATAATAAAAAATCTTCATATAAAAAAAATAGAAATGTAAGATTAAGAAATTATAATAATTATAATTCAGAAGATTTTTTATCAAAAAGAATTTATATTATTTCAGGAGATATAATAAAAAAACAAAATAATAATAAAAATAAAGAAGAAAATTTTTCTTTTTATACTCCAAACAAAAATAACAGAAATAATGATAATTTACCTTTTTTAAAATCAGTGAATTATACTTTAAAAACAGAAAAATCAAAAATTATTTCTTTTGAAAATTATTATACAATAAATAATTTTAACAAAAATTCAATTTCTGATTTTTCATTATCAAAAATAAAATATAAAGTAAATAAATTATTAAAGCCAAAATTATTAAAAAATCCTTTAAAAATTCTAATAAATACAATTGAAGAAGAAAAAAAAAAAATTGAAAATGAAAAAATAAAAATTGAAAAAAGTAGAATAAAAAATCCTTTTTTATTTAGAAAATTAATTCCAGTAAATTTAACTTATTTATTAGAAGAAGAAAAAGATACAATTGAAGATTTAAATATAAATAAAATGATTTGGTATAAAAATATTAGAAAAGCTTTAATTAATGATATTAATAATAAGTATACTAAAAAAAATATTTTTTATAAAAAGTTTTATTCTACTTTAGAAAATAGAATAAATTTTTTTTTTGATGTTTGTTTATTTCCTCATTTAACAAATAATTTAATGTTTAAAAAAATAAAATTTGATGATGATAATTATCAAAATAAAAAAAAATTATGTAATTATAATTTATTGTCTAAAGAAATTGAAATTTCTTTAAATAGAAGAAGAATAAATTTAATTTTTGAAGAAGAAGAAGAAAAATTACATTTTGATAATAGAAAATTTAAAAAACAAAATTTCGATAATCAAAGTTTAGAAAATAAATTTGAACTAATTGATTTTTTCAATAAAAAAAATGATGTTGGAAAAGTCGATTTTGCTTCTCAAAAAAATAGAGAATATGTGTTTAATCAAAAAATCAAAAATTATATTTTTTATTTGTTTGATTAATTTTATTTTTTTTGTATTAATAGTTTTTTTAAGTAAAAAGTGAAAAAAAGCTTTTTAATAAATATGAAAAAATCAAATATAATTAATAATTGATTTTAATGTTTAATAAATTATTAATTTTTTTTTTATTCTATCTAATGAGTAATGAATTAAAAAAAGAAGAAATTTCTCAAAATATAATTCCAAATGAAGAAGAAGAAAAAATTGATGAAGAACTTCAGAAAGAAATGAGAAATGTAAAAATTGATGATTCAATTTTTTCAAATAAAGAAAAGAAAAATTCAAAAGAAAAAAAAGAAAAAGATGATAAGAAAAACCAGAAAAAAAAAGGAATTGATTTTATTGATTATGCAAATGAAAATAATATTCAAATTAATATTCAATATGAAGAAGATAAATATCCAATAAAAAAAAAGAATGATAGAAAGTATCAAAGAAATAAATATAATAATCACAAAAATAATAATTATAATAATAATAATCATTATAAAACAAATGGTAAATTTAATAAAAACTATAAAAAACAAAATAACAACAATAATTATAATAATAAATATAATAATAATAAATATAATAATTATAATAATAATAATTATAATAAATTTTATAAATTCGGAGGAAATAAATTTGATGGAATTAACATTGATAATAATAATACTTATCAAAATAATTATCATCAAAATATTTCTTTAAAAGAAGATAAAGATATTTTATCTTATTTAGAAACTATTTTAGGAGAAAATAATTTAAATAAAGATTTATATATTAGAAACAGAATAAATAATAAAGGACAAATATTAATTAATGATTTATTAAATTATTATGTTTTGAAAAAAAATGATATAACTTCTGAAAAAATAATAGAATTAATTAAAGATAATAATAATTTAGAAATAGTAGAAGTTGAGGGTAAAAAATATATTAATATTAAAAATTTTAATGATTTAAAATTAAATCCAGTTGAACAAATTTATGCAAATAAAAAAGCTTTTAAAATTCAAAGAGAACAAAATTTTTATCAAAATCAAATAGTATTTTATCCTTATATTAATAATAATTTTTTCTACACCCAAAATAATAATATTACTTATTTTATATATAATAATAATGATAATAAGAATGAAAATACACAAAAATAATAAAGATAGATTTTATTGACTAAAGGAAAAAATAAATTTTTTAAATTATTTTCCTTTTATTTTAAAAGTTTTTTTTTAAAATTCAATAAATTAAAACTACTAATTTTTTTATATAAAAACTAAAAAAAAATGATATTATTTTGAAAAATTAAGTATTTATTTAATTATTATTAAACTCATAACTTTAATAAAGCATTAAATGTTATTTGAAAAAAATTAATAATTATTCATAAAGAAAAAAAATAATTTCATCTTAATTTATTATTTAAATTCAAAAAATTATAAAAAAACTCAAAAAAAAAAAAATGGAGAGTGAATTTAACATAGATGAAATAGAATTAAAAAAGAAAGAATTATTTAAAAAAGAGATATTAAACATTGAAAAATTAAAAGAAAAAATTAGTCTAATGTATGAAAATGAATATAAAGAAATATTTAAGCAAATATTAATAATATCAAAAGAAGATTTTATGTCGTTTATTTCAAACGGAGTGAAAATTTTATTAATAGAAATTTATGGAGAAGAAAATATAAATAATAAAATATTATTAAATCTTCAAGAAGAATTATATAAAGAATATGAAAAAGAATATTTAATAAATTATGATAAATTAAATAAATTTTGGAAAAATATAGAAAAAGAAAAAAATGATATTGAAAAATATTATTTAACAAATTTTAGAAAACATTGTTGTGAAAGTTTAAATTATGCTTTTCATAATTGTCAAAATGAAAAAAGTAAATTTATTAAATATGAAGAAAATAATAAAATTAAATATGTAATATGTATAGAATGTCAAATAGTATATTTTAGTAATTGTATTTTATGTTATTGTTCTTTTTGTAATAAAAATTATTATTCGAGTATTCTATCAAAAGAAGAAAAAAATAATTTATTTATTGCAACATGGGAGAAATATCATTGTGATAAAATAATAAATGAAAAAATGAAATGTTTAAAATGTAAAAGTGATTTTTATATAAATTTAGAAAGTAAAAATTTAATATGTTTAAAATGTAATTTTAAAATAAATCCAAATAAAATTGTATGGACTTGTAAAAATTGTAAGAAAGACTTTAAAAGTAAAGTTATAATTTATAATCCAATTGAATATGAAAGAATAAAAAAAATAATTCAACAAACTTTAAATATTAAACATAGAGCTCATCCTAAAAAAATTCCTTGTTGTAAATTAAATATATTTAATACTGAATTTTTTCATCAAAAAAATTGTAATGGAATTTTATATGAAGGTGAATTAGATAATAAAATTATTGTTGTTTGTGAAAAATGTAATGCGGTTAATTTTAATGATAAATTTATTTGGACTTGTCCTAAATGTTTTAATAGATTTAGAGATAAAGTTATTTCTAAAAAAAAATATTGTAATAATAAAGTTTTTAATCATTTATTTTTGGAAAAAGAAAGAAATAATGGTTTAATTTCTGATAGAAATTATTATAATATTTTTAATAATAATTATTTTTCTAATAATAATAGTGTGTATTATAATAATTCTGATAAAAAAAATGTTTCTTTTTGGGAAACTGAAAATAATTTTTTTAATAATAATGTTAATAATAATAATAATAATGTTAATAATTATTTTAAAAAATGTAAAAGTAATTTATTTGATATTTTAGTAAAGAGAAAAAATTCAAATGTTAATTTAAATAATATTTCTCATAATTGTTATTCTAATATTAATTATTCTAATGATATTTCTTTGAATAATTTTATTTCTGAAAGAAAAGATAAAAGTTTATTAAATACAGAAGAAGAAAAAATGAATGAAAATTATTTTAAAATTAATTTAGAAGAATTAAATGAAATTTCTAAGAAATTATTTGAAGAAAAATTAGAAAATAAAATAAATAAAAAAAACATTGATTTGAATAATTCTGAAATTAATAATGAAAAAGAAGAAAAAAAACAAAATATTAAATTTCTTGGTTATAATAAATATAGACATATTAGATTTTTTTCTAAAGTTGAAAATGAAAACAAAAAAATTTCAGAAGAAGAAAAAAATGAAAAAATAAAAAAAGAAAGAATGAAAAAAGAAAAAGAAGAAAAATTAAAAAAAGAAAGAGAAGAAAGATTAAAAAAAGAAAAAGAAGAAAAATTAAAAAAAGAAAAAGAAAGAAAAATAAAATTAGAAAAATTTAAAAGAGAAATAGAAAAAAATCAAAAAGAAAATGAAGAAAGAGAAAAAAGGAAAAAATTATTAGAAGAAAAAAAATTATTAGAAGAGAAAAAATTAAAAGAAGAAAAAGAATTAGAAGAAAAAAAATTATTAGAAGAGAAAAAATTAGAAAATTTAATATCAAATAAATCAAAAAATTCAAATTCTTCATTTTCATCAACTCAAAATTCTAAATCAACTTCAAAAGAGAAAAAAAAAAATTCAACACTAGAAAAAAAGAAAAAATTAAATTTAAAAGAAGAAGAACAAATAAAACAAATTTCTCAAAAAATAAATAAATTAATTACAGATATGAAAATTCCAGAATTTAAATTAGAAGATTACATAATAAAAGGAAAATTAGGAGAAGGAAGTTATGGTTCAATTTATAAATTAATAAATAAATATAATCATAATGTTTTTGCTATGAAAAAAATTATTGCAAATAGTTTTTTTGAAGTTGAAGATTTTTTAAAAGAATTTTATTTAATTTCTTCTTTTAATCATCCTAATATTATGAAAATTTATAGTTTAAATATTAAAATTTTAGATCATTCTACTTTTTCATTATTTATTTTAATGGAAATTGCTTTTTGTGATTGGGAAAAAGAAATTAAAAGTAGAATTCAAAAAAAACAATATTATCATGAAGATGAATTAGTTAATATTTTAAAACAATTAATCTCTCCTTTAGTTATTATGCAAAAAAATTTAAAAATCGCTCATAGAGATTTAAAACCACAAAATATATTAGTCTTTAAGAATACTAATAATACTTTACAAGATAATAATGATAATTATATTTATAAACTTGCAGATTTTGGAGAAGCTAAAAAAATAAAAATATCAAAACAATTAAATACTTTAAGAGGAACTGAATTATATATGAGTCCAATATTATATGATGGTTTAAAATTAGATAAAGATGATATTATACATAATGTTTATAAAAGTGATGTTTTTTCTTTAGGTTATTGTTTTGTTTATTCTGCAAGTTTAAATTTTAATGTTATTCATGATGTTAGAAATTTATTTGATATGAAAAAAATTGAAAATGTTTTAAAAAAATATTTTAATGGAAGATATAGTAATCAATTTATTCAATGTGTTTTAAAAATGATTGAAGTCGATGAAAGAAAAAGAATTGATTTTTTAGAATTAGTTCCATTAGGATTTGAATCATCAATTAAATTTAAAGTCAAAAATTATGGTTATGAAAATGAAGAAATTATGTTGAATTTGAATCATATCCTTAAGGAGTTTTACCAATTAAATTGTCTGGTTGGAAAAAACACATAGTGTTGGATATAATAAAAGTGAATTAAAATGTGAAGTTAGAATGTTAAGTAATAAACCAATAACTTTTACTACAAAATTAATATTTTTAGATAAAGAAGGACAACAATTTCCAATTACTGTTGCTGGAACTTGTGATAATTGTTTATTTACAAATTATTCATTTTTCCAAAGAACAGAAAAAAATTCAATTGAGTTTATTATGGATAAAGATAATAATTCTATTAATGTTAAAAAAGTTGCACCTCCTAAAGATGATGATGAAAATAATAATAATAATACTAATGCCAATGCTGATGATGATAAAAAAAGTGATAAAAATTCATCAAGTTATTTAGGCGCTTCTGCTGCAAGAAATTCAACAGTTTTATTAGGATATACAAAAATAAATCAACAAGTAATAGAACAAAATTGTAAATTTATAAAAAAATATTTAAAAAATATCCATCTTGATGATCAATTCAAGCAAAATACATCATTTAAAATATTTCCAGATGATGTAGTAAAAGACAATGGTAAAGTAATCTACATTTTAATAAAGAACTTAATTGGAAAAGAGCCACCAGGAAAAATAGTAAATTTAGAAACAGATTTAAATAAAAGAGCACTTCAAATAAGAGAACAATATTGTCAATTAATAAGATTTCTTCAAGAATGTGGAGCATGTCTTAACACAGTATTTCCAGAATATTTATTAGATTTAAATTTATATAAAAGATATATTGCTTTAGATCCTAAAAGACAAAAAGTTCTTGATCCTCATTGGGAAAAAAGTAAAGCACTACCATTACAATGGAGATATTATCATAAAGAAAGTTGGGTTCTTTTAGTTTATCAAATATTAAAAATATTCTATTTAGCAAGAGTAAATTCAAGGACTTATCAATTAGTAATTAAACACTTACCACAAGATGCTCAAGCAAGAAATACTATTAATAGATATGGTTCTTCTAATGTTTATTCTCAAGCTGAATATTTATTGTTGAGATGGTGTACCGCTTGCTTTGAAGCTGTTAATCCTCATATGAATAGAGATGTTAAAACTTTCAGTAATGATTTTTCTGATTCTGCTTTATTAACTGCTATTGTTTTATCTTATTTCCCTAAAGAAGAAAAGAATATTTCTAAAAGAAAAAATGCTTCTAATGATTTGAAATTAATTACTTATAATTCTTTAATTTCTATTTTGAAAGAATATGGAATTTATACTCATGTTAAAAATTTACAAATTACACCTACATCATTACCAAATGCAAGAGAAATGGTATTATTTTTAGCTATGTTATTCCAAAACTTCCAATATTTCTATCCAAAGGATACAATATTATTTACTTGTACATTAGGAGATTCTGTTATTAAAGCAATAACATTAACAAATGCTACTCCAAAACCATTAGAATATGCAGTTAAATTTGAAGGAAGTGATTGTTTCATTCATCCTGGAGTAACTGATATCAAAATAGATCCAAATAAAGATTTTGAATACCAAGTTACATTTAAATCGAAATTATCAACAAAAGTAGATGGTAGAATATACTTTATAAATAGAAAAGCAGGATGGGCATGTCAAGCTGCTCCAATAGTCTATAATTTATCTTCAAATATAACAGGAAGAAGATCACTTGATTATAAAATCATTTCAACTAACTTATATAGTCAATTTGCATATAAACTCCAAGTAAGATTACCATTCCCTAAAGAAAAAGGAGAATTTGAAGTGAGATTAGAACAAAAGAGGAAAATTGTAAATAATAAAAAGAGAGTAGGTAAATCATCATTAGGAGGACAAAATAAGCAAAATCAATCGACAGAATTACTATATAAAGTATTCTTCCTAAAAGGAGAAGAAGATGGTAAAGCAACAGTGAAATTTAATAATCCAGATGGAACAGCAGAAGTATTAATTTTCTTCCTTCCAGTAGAAATGGATACATATGAATGTAATGTTATATTTGTAAAAGAATCAGTTGGTGAATTCCAATATACAATTGAAGGAAGAGTTGAAAAACCAATTGCCAAAAAATCAGAAATTATTGAAGAATCATGTAATGTAGATGAAGTTAAAGAATTTAATTTAGAAATTAATATGGATAATATTTATTTAAACCAAGCTGTTGCTCAATTAAAACCTATTGAAGGAGCAGAAGTTGGAGGAAAACCATTTACTTTAAAAATGCTTCAACAGAAATTATTACCTTCACCTGAAAAAATGGTATTCTCTGTAGAAAGTAATAAACCTTATTATATTGTCCCTGGAACTTTATTCCCTGGTTCTGGAGAACCTGGAAACAATGATACTAAAAAAAGTGGAAGTAATCAAAATAATACTTCATTAACAAATCAAAGTAATATTTCCTCAAATAATAACAATTCAATGCAAAAGAAAAATTCAATGTGGTTAAAAGTGAAATTTTCTAGTAAAGTATGTATGGTTTATGAAGGTGATATAACAATAACAAATTTAGAAAAACCAAATGATATTAGAATTTATAAATTATATGTTGATGTTAAACCAAAAGAAATTAGAGCAACTTTAGAATTCTTTTGTCCTGTTAAAGAAGTTATTGTTCAGAAAATTCCAATAGATAATAAAAGTGATAAAGACTGGATTATTAAAGGAGAATTATCAGGACCAACAAATGGATTTTTCAGATGTGAAAATGATAAAAGAATCCCTAAACATACAGTAACAGATTATTTATTAACATTTGCTCCAAATGAAAAAATAAATGTTAATGGAATGTTAAAATTAACAAATAATTTCACAAGTGAAAAATATTTCTATACTCTTGTTGGTAATGTTGAAGATCCATTAGCAGAAGGAAATATTGAAATAAATAATATAAATGCAAAAGAAACTCAGAAAAAAACAATTAATATAGATAATGACACTGAAAATGATATATCATATACAGTAGAAACTGATTTAGATGAAGTAATAAGTGGACTTCAAAATTTCGTTGTTAAAAGTGGAACAACATATGCATATGAAATGAAAATTCGTCCTTTATTAGGTAAAATCTATTTTGGAAGAATAATATTTAAAGATGATAAAAAAGGTTATAAATGGTATACAGTTAGAGTAGAAGCAAAGAGTCAAGTTCAAGCACAACAAATTGAAATGAGAACTAAAATCAGAAAGGGAATTTATATAGATATTAATTTAGAAAATCCAACTAATGAAAGTTCAATATTTAGAATTGATTTCGATTCTGATTTATTCCTTTTCGGAGATAAAGACATTAGAGTAGAAGCAAAAGAAAGCAAAAATTATAGATTATTATTTGCTCCTTTAAAAGTAGGAACTTGGGATAACGTAATGTTACATATATATAATGATAGAATAGGAGAATTTTTATATAAATTGAAATTAATATGTGAAGACCAACCAATAATTTTCTCAGATTTAATAAAAGCAGAATTGGGAAAATATGCAGATTTCCCAGTAATGTTAGAAAATCCAACCCAAGAAGAAATTGAAGTAAAATATACAAATTCTAATCCAAAATTATTCCAAGTTCTTCAAGAAAAAATAATAATTCCAAGTGGAGTAAATAAAGAAATTTTAGTAAGATATACTCCAAGTTCATTAGATGGAGAAGAAGAATGTTCTCTTAAATTTGATACTAAAAAAATAGGAAAGTGGGAATATCATTTAAGAGGAAGAGGAATACCTCCAACTCAAATGGAAACTACATATGTAAGAACATATGTTGGTGGAGTCACTTCAGGACAAGTTAACTTTAAAAATCCACTCAATGAGAAAATTACTGTTAATGTTGAATTGAAATGTGATGAATATCAAGAAACTTTCGCTTTATTTAATAAAAAAACTAAATTTCAACTTGATCCATTTAGAATTTTAGTCATTCCTTTCACTTTTAAACCACAAATTCTTACTAAATATAATGCTGAAATTTTTGTCTATTTAAGTAAAACTCTATTTTGGAAATATCCAATCGAAGGAATTACTGAAGTTAAATCAAAAGGAATTGACTTTACATTTAAAACAAAAGCCAAAAAAATGTTCGAAACTAAAATTTATCTCGATTTATCAAACTTACCAGAAAAAGAAATTGACTTTTCTGATTTTGGTTATGTTCTAAATATAAAAGAAGAAAAATATAAAGCATTAATAAACAAATGTTTAAGTATAAACTTTATAGATAAGAAAAATTTAGAATCAAATCCAAACGGAAAAAAATTACCATTAGACATTAAATTTTATCCATTAAGGCCATTTAAGACAGATGTAGAATTTGTGCTTCGAAAGAAAAGTGGAGGTCAATGGATTTATAATATAATATTAGAAGCAACAGAACCAGATCCTGATGATATAATTCATATAAAATCATCTTTAGGAAAACAATCATTTGTTGCTTTCAAATTACAAAATATTTTCACTAAAGATGCTAAATTTATTGCTTATTTCTCACATGATTCTTCTTCTGAATTCTCTGTCACTCCTAGAGAAGGAACTTTAGATCAAAGTGGAAGAGATGGAAGTCAATTTGTCATTTGCTATTTACCTGTAGAATATGGTAAAATCAAAATCGGGAAGTTAATCATTGAAACTGATGAAGTCCAATGGATTTTCGAAGTCAGAGGTACTCATTTAGATTATAAACCTCCTGAAGTAAAGAAAACTGATTTAACTAAAATGACTAAAGCTATGGAAAATAGATTACAGTTTGATGAAAATTTGAAAAAGAAATAAGGTTTTGGTATTTTAAATACACAAAAGTATTTGATTAAAAAATTAGAAACTTTTAAATTTAAATATTATCTATATTTCTTTCTTGAAAAAATATTATGAATTAAATAAAATTCGATTATTAATATAACAGTAAATTAAAAAACAAAAAAAAATAAAATAAAAATGCAACATACATTAAATATGACAGAAAGACGTTCATGGGATTTTACCCCAAAACCAAACTACATTCATTCAACAGGAAATAATGAAGAATTTATTCCAAGAGTTCCCTTTAAATTTAGAAAAGCTCCATTTGTAGAAAATAAATATTTAATAGAAGGAAGAAAATTTAAAAATTTCCACCCTGATAAATATGACGAATTAACAGGAGATTATAGAAAAGAAAGACCCCCAGCATATTCATTTGGTCCAAATAAGGATATATATAAATATATGGGAGGAACATTAGATTATTTTCGAACAATAAATGAAAGAGATAATAAACCAATGATAGTAAATAATTTTTCTCCATATGAAAATTATAGAAGTTTAGCATATAAAACAAAAAATAATTTCATTAAAAATAAAACTAATTATAGTTTAGGAAGAAGCACAAATAATTTTACTGGATTAAGTCCAAATAGATTCAGAGGAGGATTAACAGATGTTAAAATTCAAACTCCTGGTCCTGGAGCATATAATATTTTTGATATTACAATGTTTAGTGGAAATGGGAGAATGCCTTCAAGTACTTTTAATAATATGATTCCTAAAACAATGGGACATAAATATGATAGAGGTGTTAATTATAAGAAAATTAATCCTGGACCTGGATATTATAATCATATTAGTAATTTTGGAAGGATTTATTTTTAGAATTAATTTACAAATATATGTTTAATATAAAAAATCAATTATTTATTTATTCAATATTTTAAAAAAAAAAAGATAAAAAAAAAATAAAAATGACAACTACTCCATCTCTTCCATTAATAAAAGAAGTAGCATCAACAGATCAAACATATGAATTATTATTTAAAATATTATTAGCAGGAAATACAAGTGTAGGAAAAAGTTCTATATTCCTTCGTTTTGTAGATAACATATGGAACGATGTATTTGTTCCAACAATAGGAGTAGATTTCAAAATAAAAACATTAAATATAGACAATAAAAACGTAAAATTACAAATCTGGGATACAGCAGGAGAAGAAAGATTTAGAACAATAATATCTTCTTATTATAGAGGAGCTCATGGAATTTTATTAATATTTGATTTAACTGAAATAGAATCTTTTAATAGTTTAAATAATTGGTTAGCTGAAATTGAAAAAAATGCAAATAAAAATGTTGTTAAAGTTTTAATTGGAAATAAATGTGATTTAGAAGATAAAAGAGTTATTAGTTTTGAAAAAGCAAAAGATTTTGCAGATAGTAATAATATGAAATATATTGAAACTTCTGCAAAAATTGATAAAAATATTACTAATGCTTTTGGATTAATAGGAAAAGAATTAATGGATGCTGCTTCTGATGATAATGACATGAAATCTAAACGAAAAAATATTACTATTGGTCAAAGTTCTAATATTGATATCAATGAAAAAAAAAAAAGTCGATGTTGTGGAGATAAACATTAAATTTTTTTATTTTTATTTAATTTTTCTATATAAGTATTTTAATTAAAATAAAATAGAAAGTGATTAATGTTTAAATAGACAATGAAAATATTATTTTTTAAATAATCATAAAATAGAAAAACTAAAATATGATGATATATTTATTTAATTAAAAAAATCATAAATGAAACGAAGAAATAAAGTACAAGAAACATATAAATACATAAGAAAATTAGGAGAAGGTGCATATGGTGAAGCAATATTAGTACAATCAAATGGTCCAAATAAAAATTATTATGTAATGAAATCAATATCGTTAATAAATATGAATGAAGAAAAAAAAAAAAAAACATATGAAGAAGTAAAAATACTAAAAAAATTAAATCATCCAAATATAATAAAATTTCATGAAGGTTTCATAGTACCAAATCCATCACCTGCATTAAATATAATAGTAGAATATGCAGATGGAGGAGATTTATCAATGAGAATAAAAAATCAAAGAAAGAAAAATAAATATTTTAAAGAATCTCAAATTTTAGATTGGTTTATTCAAATATGTTTAGCTTTACATCACATGCATAAAAAACATATATTACATAGAGATATAAAAGCACAAAATATATTTTTAACAATAAATAATATTATTAAAATAGGTGATTTTGGTATCTCTAAAAGTTTAGATAATACTTTAGAAAAAGCAAGAACAGTTATCGGAACACCATATTATATATCACCTGAAATAATTCAAAATATTCCTTATTCTTATAAAAGTGATATTTGGAGTCTTGGAGTTTTATTATATGAAATGGTCTCTTTAAAAGTTCCTTTTGATGCTCCTAATTTACCTATATTAATTTTGAGAATTCAAAAAGGAGAATATGAAAAATTAAAAAATATTTGGAGTGAAGATTTAAGAAATTTAATTTATTCTATGCTACAAACTGATCCTAATAATAGACCTAATTTAGAAGATATTTTAAGTAAGTTTTATTGTTTTTTTAATGATTTTTTTAGAAATGCCATTTTTAAAGGAAAGAATGAAAAAATTGTTAGAAGAATGTGGTTACAATCAAGATTTTACTAAGACATTTATTAGAGCTTTTGTAAAATATATTTTATTTAAAAATTTATAGAAACAAGAAAGAAAAGAAGAAAAAGAAAATACAAAATCTAAATTCTCAAATAGTACTGGAAACCCAGTTCAAAAGCCTCAAACAATAATAAATAAAATCGATGATGAAAATACTTTCAAAGAAAATAAAAAATTTCCAAAAATAAAAATAATAGGGAAAGGAAGTTCAAATAAAGAATTGATAACAATCAAAAAGAGCGTAACTAAACAAGATGAAAGTATAATATCAGGAAAAACAAAAGATACAAATAAAAATTCAGAATCATTAATTCCTTCATTATCAATTTCATTAAATAATAATTTAGGAGATGATACACAATTCATTTTTCAAGATTTTATTAAAAATGGAAAAAAAGAAATTATATTTCAAGATTCAAACAGTAAAGAATTTTTATTAGATAGTGAAAAACCAAAAGGTTTAAAAATTAAAATTAAAGACCCTGTTAAATATAAAAAATCTGTAACTAGTGAAGAAAAAAATGATTCTATTAAATTCAATGAACAGAAAAAAAAAAAAGATTTATATGATGCTAATAAAGTTTTATATCTTATTCATAATTCTTATTTAGGTTTTAATGAAAATGATGACGAAGAAGAAGATAATGAAGAAACTTTAATTAATGATGATTATGGTAATTTAGATGAAATTGTTTCTGATATTAATATAAATAATAATAATAATATTAATAATAATAATAATAATAATAATATTATAAATAATATAAATAATAATAAAAAATTTGTAAAAAATAGTTTAAATGATAAAGATAAAGATGATATTCAAGTTATTAGAAATAAAATTGAAAGTAAATTAGGAAAAGAATTTACTAAATATTTAATAAATTATGTTTCCTCTAAGACAGACAAAGATCTTTTAAAATTTGATCAAAAAGAAATTGAAAATGAATTAAAAAGAAAATTTGATAATGGAAAAATTAAAATTAATTCTAATATATTTTATGAATCTCTTAATTTATTACCTGAAATTTATTCTTTTATTATAGCTGAAAGAATGGAAAATAATAAATAATCTATATAAAATATTCTTTTAACATTATTAATTATTAATTAACAAAAAAAAAAATAATAAAAATAAATAAAAACAAAATACAAAATTTAAAAAAAAAAAATAACAAATACAGTAATAATTAAATGAAAAAAGAAAGGAATTTAAACAAAAAAAATGTTTTTAAAAATAAATAAAAAAAACAACTTCTTTAAAAATCAAATATAAAAAACCTATTTAAGAAAATTTTTTTTAAGCAGAAGCTTTTCTTTTATTTTCAATTAATTTATTAAATAATTCTCTCACGAATTTTTTAAATTCATCATAATCAATAGTACCATCTCTATTAATATCTACTTTAATCATAGTTTCTTTAACATCTTCTTCAGTAGGTTGAGGTAATTGGTATTCATTAGCAAGAGAAAACATCATTCTTCTAAATTCTTCTGCATCTATTGTCATATTTCCATCTTTGTCTGCTCGAGTAAATAACATTCTAACTACTGCATCAAATTTTGGTTCACTTTGTAATAAAATTTCAAGAACTTTATCCATTTTTTATATAAAAATATTTTTTTATGTTTTTTTTTTTCTTTATTTATAATTTTTTTTTTTTTATTATTTTTATTTGTTTTTTTAACCAATTTTTTTACTTTTTTTTTATGTGAAATTTGATATAAAGATTTGTATTATTAAATGAGAAATTAATTAATATTTTAGAATAAGTGGAATATTATTGTTTGTTTTATGAACAAAAATATTTAGGAATATATTTATTTTTTACACATATTCATTTTCTGAAAATATTTTAATTTAAAATTCATAATATTAAACAATTAATTAACTTATTTAATAAAGAAATTGTTAAAAATAAAAAAATCAATGTTTAAAAAGGAAAATAAAAGATAAAAAAATATAATATAACAAAATAAACAAATATAAATATAAAACTTTACATTCCATTTTCCTTTAAAGAGAAATTAAATATTTAATAACAATTTAGAAAAAATGAAATAAAAAACATTTAAAATAAATAAATAAACAGCTAATAAAAAAAACAATATAAAAAAAATAAAAAAAATAAAAAGAAAAATTTAAAAATACTTTATTCTTTATTTAAAAAAGTCCTAAAATCCTTTTTATTTATTATTATTTTGATTAAGTTGTGCTAAATGAGCTCTAGGATTAAAATATCCATCATGCATTTGATGAACAGTATGTTTAAAGTCTTCTTCAATTTTAGGATCACCATAAATTTCTTCTCCATCTTTATTTTGTTGTCCATGACTATAAAATTTTCCATATAATTCATTTGTGGTTCCAAAAGTTTGAAAGGATTTCATTTTTTATTTATTTATGTTATAACTTAAAATTTATATTTTTTATTTATTTAATAAACTAATAACTTAAAAAAAAAATATTATTTTTTTATTTCTTTTTTTAAATATAATGATTTACAAATTGGACAAATTGGTTTATATAACATCCATTCATTTAAACATTTAAAATGAAACATATGTTTATCACAAGAGAAAATAGAAATATCATCATTATCTAAATAATTTTCTAAACAAATATGACAAGTATCATAAATAATAACATCATTAAAATTACTTTTAATATCTTTATATTTATATTTTTCAAATTCATAATTTTTTTTATCTTCAATTAATTCTTTTATCTGTTGTTCTCTTATTATATTTTCAAACATTAAAATTCCATTATCAATTTCTCTTATTTTTTCACTAAGATAAAATTCATAATTTTGAATGATATTAATATTATCAGTTAATATTTTCATTTTTTCTAAATTATGTTTTTTTTTTTCTTGAATTTCAATTAATTGACTTTCAATATTTTTTTCTCCTTCTTTAAATTCTTTTATTTCATCTTCTAATTCTTTTTTTATTTGAAACATTTCTTCACATTGTTCATATTCATCAATATGCTCATTAATATATAAAATTTTACTATCATATAAATTAATTTTATCTAAAATAAATTTTAATTTGTCTTCTATATGATCTAAAGAGTCTTTTGATTCATTAAAGTTTAATGTTAATTCTTTTAAATCATTTTCTAATTTTATTCTACTTTCTTTTATTTGCATTTGATCTTGTAAAAGATGATATCTTTCTTCTTTTACCATATTCAATTGCTCTATCATTGAAATTGAATTCATTTTTTATTTATAAAATTATTATCATTTATTTAAAAGTTAAATGAATAATATTATAAAGAATTAAATTTTTATTATTTAATGAAATTTTTTATTTCTTAATTATAAATTATGATAATGGAAGATGAAATATTTTAATTAATCTATAAATAATAAAGAAATAAAAGTTATTTTTATTAAATTATTATTAAAAATAAAATAAAATATTATTTTATTTTCCTAAGAAAAATGTTTGATCATGAATTTAATTATATTAATGAAGAAAACAATGTAAAAATAATTTATTGTTCAAGTCAAACAAAAGGATGTGATAGTAAAAACATATTATCAAATAATAGAAAAAGTATATGGTTATCAGAGAAAAGTATTCCTCAAATAATAATAATAGATATAAGTAAAATGGAAAAAAAACCTGAAAAATCATTTTTTGAATATTTTGGAATTTATTGTTGGCATGCTTATTCAACAAATCCTAAAATAATTCAAATTTTAGTTTCTGAAAATAATAAAAATTATTTTGATTTAGGAGATTATGAATTAGCAATGACACCTAAAACACAATATTTTCAAATTGAAAATTTAGAAAAAATTCAGAATAAAAAAATTAAATTTATTAAATTAATAATTAAAGAAACTTTTGGAGGAAGTAGAACTTATATTAATCAAATATTTTTTTATGATCATTCTGAAATTAATGAAAATTATAATAATGATAATAATGAAACTGATGATACTTTCCAATTAAATACTAATAATGATATTGAGGATAATAATAATATTGATGATAAATATTTGAAAAAAAATACTTTTGATAATGGAAGAAATTATAAAAAAAAGAAAAATAATTTAAATGTTAAAAAGAGTGGAAGAAAAACTGAAGAATTAGATGAATATGAAAAAGAAAGAAAATTAAAAAAAATAGAAAAAATATTAAAAACTAAAATTTTAAGTAATAATATTAATTTAGAGAATGAATCAATAGAAAATGATTATACAAGTAAAAAAATAAATAAAGATTTATTTTTAAACCCAGATGAAGAAAATGAAGAAGATAAAATATCTTCTCATTTAAATCAATATTTATCATATGCAAATTCTAATTTTAATTCTGCTAAAAATAAAAATTCAGAATATAATTATATGAATAATAATAATAGAACAGAAAATACTTTTTCACCGGAAATAACAAATTCAAGTAATTTTAATTATAATAATATACCAAAAAGAACAATGACACCAATTCCAAAAGGAAGTAAATTATTATTTAGAAGTCCAGATAATACAATAAGTTATATTAATACTAATCCAAATGTAAATTATAAAATTTCTTTAAATTCAGATAAAGAATATAAAAGATTAGAAGCTCAATTAAAAGAAATGGAAGATAGATTAAAATCTTTAAATACTGAAAATAATGTTAATAATAATACTAATATTAATAATAGTAATAGTAAAAATATTACTCATTCTAAAAGTTTTAGTTTTTTACCTAAAGAAGTAAATAATAATTCAATTGGAAGTAATAGAAATAATAACACAAATAATTATATTAATATTCAAAAAGAAATTAATTCAGATAATAATAATAATTTTATTAATAATGATACTTTAAATTTACCTGTTCAATCAACAAATAGAAATTTTAATATGAATACAAATTCAAATAGACAATTTATGGAAAATTTAAATAATTTAAACACAAATAGAATTATACCAACAGAAAGAGTAAATTCAATAGAACAAAGAATGACAAATTTAGAAAATGAAATAAAAGGAATAAAAGATCAATTTACAACATTATCAAAAAATATTCAACTTTTAGTGAATATGAAAACAAACAATAATATTAATACAGATCAAATAATTCAAGTTGTTTTAAAAGAATGTGTTAAAGTAATAGAAAATAAATTTAATGAAATACAATATCAAAATAATAATCAAACAACAAATAATAGATTATCAAATGAATATAATACAAATAATAATAATTTATATGTTTCAACAGATTCAAATTTATATTCTTTTGAAATGAGATTAAATAAAAAAATAGATGAAAGATTAGATTTATTAGCAAATCACATTCAAGAACAATTAAATAATAATTTTTTAAAACCTTCAATTCAAAGTATTGAAAACACAATGAAAAATAATATGAATGAAATAAAAGAAAAATTAAATCAAATTAATACTCATTCAAATAATAATCTATTAAATCAAAGTGAAACAAGTTTTGTTGATTCTATTAAAGAAAGTAAAAGTTTATTAGGTTCTCAAAGTGATATTAAAAATTCTACTTTAAGAAGAAATGAACAATATGATGAAATTAATCGATTAGGAGAAAAATTATATGATAAATTAGTTGAAAAAGAAAAAAAATTAGAAGAATTTAAAATTGAAACTACTAATTATTTTAAAAAAAGAATGAAAAAGGATGATAAAAAATACAAAGATAGTTTAAATAGTTTAAAATAATTATTTATTTTTTATAATATTTTTGAATAATAATAAAATATAATTTATTCTTTAATGAAAAATATTACTTTTATATTTTTAATATCAATATTTTTTTCATTGACAAAAGGAATAAATATAGAAGATTTAAGATTAAATTTAAAAAATTCAAATGACATTGATATTGATGATTTAATACAATTAGTAAATATGTTATTAAGTCAAATTTCAAATGTAACATTTACAAAAGATAGTTATAAAATATGTATAAAAAAATTAGTAGAATCAATAAATTTAACACAAAGAGTTTTTTCTGCTTGTGGAAAATTTTTAGGAGATTTTGGATTTGAAGATATATGTAATGGATTAAAAGAATTATATAGTAAGAATATAAGTTATTTTTTATTAAATTTTACTTTAAATATATCTGAATTTAATGAAACATCTCAATTTAATGAATTATATTTTTTAAATGAAAGTAAATCAATTATGGGATTATGTATGTTTGATGAATGCAATGATTTTTTAAATGATTTTATTAATGTTTCTTTAAATCCTAAATTTCAAAAATTTCTTCAAAGTAATGCAAGTATTGAGAATGGTACTATTAATTTTGTTAATAATGAAACTTTTGATACAATTAATAAAAATAATAATAATAGTTTTTGGTATATTATCTTTTTCTCTTTTATTTCTTTTATTATTTTTATTTTCCTATTTATTAATATTTATACTATTATAGAAATTTTTCTAAGAAAAGAAGAAAAGAAAATTAAAGTAAAACCAAAAGAATCAATGACAGAAGAAGTAAAAGATGATAATTATGATGAATATATGGTAAAAAAGGAAGAAAAATATGATGAAGTAATGACAGAATTACAATTTAATATATGTAGTATTTTATTTAAAATTAAATTTACAAAAACTTTTCCAAAATTATTTACTTTATCAAACGATCTATATAATAATAAAGGTTTAGAGCCACTTGCTTTTATAAGATGTATTATTGCTTTTTTTATAACATATTATTATACTTTTTATTCTTTAGTTTATTTTCCTCCTAAAGATCAATTTAATCCTAATTTTTATCATTCAGTGTTTTTTTCCTTAATTAAACTTTCAGGAATGTCTTTTATTGGTTATATTATTCTTGATGGAGCTGTTATGTCTTATAAATTAATGTGTAAAGTTAGAAATTATTTAATTTATGAAGTTAATTCTGATATTTCTTTTTCTTTATTTTTTAAATTTTTTTTAGGTTCTGTTTCTAATATTTTAGTTTTCTTTGTTATTTTTATTATTTTTTATAATTGTTGTTTATTCTTTAATTATGATTTAAACATTAAATATCTTAGTCTTAAAAATTTAAATGACTTTGGTTTTTTATTTGATTATTATGCTGTTTTCTTTTTAAATAAAGAAAATACAATTTATCATAATAATATATATGAATTATTATATCTTCCTTTAAAATATGTTAAACAAAGTTTGGATTTTTATTCTAATTTAAATAAAAATAATATAACTAAATTTTCAGTAATGTCATCTTTAACTTATGATTTTGTATATATTTCAATAAATGAATTTTATTCATTTATAATAGCTTTAATTATAATTTATATATGTTGTAAAACCCGTTCAAAAAAATTAGATAAATTAATAGGAATAATATTCTTAATATATTATATTTCAGTAATTATATTTTTTTATAAATTTACAGTTCAAAATAAAGTTTATGATATAAAATATAATATGATATTAAACCAACATTGGTATGAAAAAAATCCTTTTTTATTTATAAATATATATTTAACAGGAGTAATAATTGGAATAATGTATTTTTATTATAAAGATATGAAATCTAATGTTCAATTATTTAAATATTATGAAGAAACAGAAAATGAAAACCCTCCTTTATATTATTGTTCAGTTGGAGTTAAAAAAATATTTAATATGAAAGAATGGATAAAAAATACTTTATTATGGATTTCTGTTTTTTTAATTTTTATTTCTTCTTTTCTTTTCCAAATTTTACTTTATTTATCAAATGACCATTGGGCAATTTATGAAAAAGAAAAAAATGATTCTGAATTTAAAAAAACAATTATAAATTTATATTATCATTATACATATTTTGAAAAATTAATATATATGATTTTATTATGTATAATATTACTTATGTTATTAACTCCAATTAAATCATCATTATTATATAATTTACTTCATTTTAATATATTTAATTTTATTGAAAGAGAAAGTAGAGTAATATTATGTTGTTCACAAGCTGTTTTATTATTATGTGTTTGTGTTTTTAGATTTCAATTTGTTTTAGCACATAAAACCTTTTTTATTCATTCTATTGGAAATTTTATTTTTATTCTTTTTACTTCCTCTTTAGTCACATTTTTCTTTGAAATTCCTATTAAAATTGTCGTTAAACTTTTTACTAGAGTTGGAGATTGGGAAGTATATAATATGAAAGAATTAACTAATGAAGTTAGTGATGAAAATTTATTATTAATTAAAGAAGTTATGAATGATAATCTTATTAGGGAAAGTAACAATTAAAAAAATATTATATAAAATTTTAAATCACAAAAATTTTTATTATTCTTCACATAAATATTAAAAATCTATTCAAAATAAAAATAACATTTATATTATTTAAATAAACCTTCAAAATATAAAATAAAAAAAAACTTATAACTCTCATAAAAAAATAAAAAAAAAACAAAAATGTCAGATCAACCAGAAGATCAACAACAATTAGAGAACCAAGATCCAGAGAACCAAATGCCTCAACCATTAAAATTTATAAACCCAAATTCTTACGTTCCAATGTTAGAAACAATAACAAAAATATTAGGAACAGATTACGTAGACAACAAAAATAATCCAATCCAAAAATATGATGAAGAAATATTTGACGCAACAATAATAGGAATATATTTTTCTGCAGGTTGGGCTTCACCTTGTCGTATTTTTTCAAAAGACTTAATAAATTTATATCATTCAATGAATGAAGGAGAAAAATTTTTTGAAGTTATTCAAGTTCCTTTTGATAGAAGTGAAGAAGAATTTAAAAAATCTATTGAAAATTTACCTTGGAAATTTTTATCTTTTAATAATCCAAAAATTCAAGAATTAAAAGATAAATATAATGTTACTACTGTTCCTAAATTTGTTCCTATTGATAAAGAAGGAAATCCTTTAAGTGATTATGGAAGAGAAGATTTAAATGAATATGGTGTTGAGGTTCTTGAAAAATGGAATGAAGATACTAGAGTAGTTAGTCAAGATGAAGTCGATAGATTACTAGAAGAAAAAAAGAAGCAATATGAAGCTTTAAAAGCACAATATGAAGAAAATCAAGAATAATTATTTATTTTTTTTTTAAAATTTTCAGTTTTTTTTTAATATTATTTTTTTATTGTTTTTTTATATATTTTTTATAGTTTTTAAAAATCAAAATGCAAAATGCCAAATTTGATAAAAATATGTATATGGCATTACTTTCAGATCAATGTCAACGTTATGAAGAAATGATAAAAAGTATAGAAGATATGATAAAAACTCGTGATAAAGACATATCTCAAAATGAAAGGAATTTATTAATAATAGCATATCGTAATTTAATAAATCCAAAAAGACTATCATTAAGAACAATAATGGCATATGAAACAAAAGAGAAAAAAAAAGAAACTTCAATGTATCTTCCATATATAAGAGAATATAGAGAAAAAATAGAAAATGAAATAACAAAAATATGTCAAAATTTAATATTAACAATAGATAATGATTTATTGAAAAAAGCATCTGAAACAGAATCAAAAGTATTTTATATAAAAATAAAAGGAGATTTTAATAGATTTATGGGAGAATATGCACAAGGAGATTTAAGAGAAAAAGTTATTAAAGATGGTTTATCTTCTTATCAAGAAGCTTATAATTTAGCTAAAGAACTTCCTACTTTTAATTTAATTTTTTTAGGTTTATGCTTAAATTATTCTATTTTCTATTATGAAGTTCTTAATGAAAAACCTAATGCTATGAAAATTGCTAATGAATGTATTGATAAAGTCAATTTAAATCTTCATTCTGTTGATCAAGAGAGTGATGATTTTAAAAAATGTCTACAAATTATTAATTTAGTTCAAGAAAATTTAAATATGTGGAAAAGTGAAAGAGAAGAAGTTAAAAAAGATTAATTTTTTTTTAAATTAATTTTTTCTTTTTTTTTTAATTTTATAAACTAAATTTTTCATTATTTTTTACTAATAACATTTCCTGAAGAATTAGATTCATTATTTTGAATAATTTAAATTCACCTTCAGATAAAAAATAATCTCTTTCTTCAATATTAAATTTCTTTACAATAAATTTTCTTTCCTTTTGTTTTAATATCTTTTTTTAAATTGGTTCAGAAATTCTTTTTGATGTTATTACTGGTTTTTTCTTTTATTTTGGCTCATCAAAAGGAAAATGCTCATATTGAGGTTTTTATTTATGTAGGAATTGGTAAATTATTTCTTTTTAAATAAATTATTTTTCTTAATTCTATTAATGCATAATTTAAAGGATATATTCAAAATTTTTACCTTTTTTATCTTTTTTTTTCATTTTATTATTATAATTATCTTAATTTTTATTGGGTTTAAAAAATAATTATTCATATTACAATGTTCTTGGTTTACATTTATTTAAATTAAATTTAAAAAAATTTTCAATTAAAATAAAAGATTATATTTATATTTAAAATAACAAATAATTTATTATAATATATTTTTTCAATATATTCTTTATTTTGTTAAGAATTTAAAAATAAGTTATATATTTATAATATTTTTTGTTCCTACCTAAAAAATCTAAAATCAAATTATTATTACTTTTATTACAATTATATATATTTTGAAATAACTGAATTAAAATTACTCTTTCATTTAAAGAAAAATAATTTAGGATTAACTATTTATATTTTTTGAAAATTTGTTTTTTGTTCTTCAAATAAATTTCTATCAACATCAAAATAAAAATCAGGTATTTTGTTAAAATTAAATTTTGAACAAAAATTATAATAAAATTTTTCTTCTTCCTTAATTTCATTTGAAGAATTATTAATCTTACTATTTAATAATTCATATAAAAAATTTTTTTCTTGTTTTAACTGTTCAATTTTTTCTTTTAAATTATCTTCTTCATAATGTTTTAAAGAAATTGAAGGAGATGAATCAGAAAAAGTATTTTTTATATTTTTATTATTACAATTATTTTCTTTATCATTGAAAAAATCTGGAATATTAATTTCTTCAATTTGAGTATTCGAATGATTTAATTGAAAAATGGGAAGTTTAAATTTTTTATATTTTTTAAATATTTCTCTTTCTTGTAATTCTTCTTTAATTCTTTGAAATAATAATTTAAAATTTCCATTTTGTGTTTTTTGACGAGTTTTTACATTAAAATACAAATATATTGTTTTTAACATATTTTTTAATTCTAATGTTGATGTATTTTTTATTTCTGAAATATCATATCCGACATTAGAACCTTTTATTAATTGTGGTTTTTTTTTTACAGCTAATATTAATTGATTTATTATATTTATTACTTACATTTTTTTCCCATTATAGTTATAAATTTTATTTTATATTTCGATTTGAAATTAAATAGGCCTTAGAATATAATTTTTTTACTTAAGTTTTCAAAATTTTTGAAATTTATTTTCTTTAATTATATGTTTTTGATTATTATTTATTGAGTTTTTTGGATTTTCTCTTTGACTTTTTTTTAAAATTTAATATCTTTTAGTGTAAAATGTTGTAGAGCAATTAATATAAAAAATAAAAATATTAACAAAAAGAATAAATATTATCAAAAATCAATAATTATTAAAAAACTAATATATAACTCTTATCTATTTATAATCTATTTATAATCAAGAAGAAAAAAAAAATTACTAAACTTTATTATTATCTTTATTATTATTTTTCAAATTTACCAAACCTAAACTGAAACAGCTTTTATTAACACAACAATCATCATCATTTAAAGTTCTTTCAGTGACTTCAGTACTAATTTCATTATCTTCATTTTTACTTTTAAGAATTGTATCTAATCCAATAAATTTTTTATTAGCTTCTCTTAAATCATCCATTAAATAAATTTGTTCTAAATAACCAACAAGAAACATTAATTCAAAATCTTTATCACCTGAATAATAAGGCATAATAGGAATTCCATTATTTAAATGATAAGCATAACTTAAAATAGAATTATCAATAATAACCATATCTTTTAAATCAACTCCTTCAAAAATATTTAAATCTTTAATATATATTTTTAAATTAGGTTTTGAATTCACTTTTGCTAAAATACAATTATTTCTATATAACCTAAATGATAAAAATTCATTATTAGGATCAATAAAATTTAAAACTGAATTTGCATAAGAATGATCACTTGCAGTATAAACAATAATATAATATTTTTTAGATATTTCAGTTAAAGCTTCTTTTAAATGAGGTCTTATATTAATTCCAATTTTAACATCGTTTTTACTTGGAATTCTGACATTAATTATATGTTGAGCTTTTTTTATATTTTTATATTCTGAATGAATTAAAGTTTCATCTAAATCAAAAATAGCTAATTTCTTATTTGGAATATCTTTAAAAAAAGGAAAAGAAATTTTAGGTAATGGTAATTTAGTCACTGGAATTAATTCATTTAATAATGAAAAACACATTTCATTATATTCATAAAAATCAGATATTTCTTCTGTATTTGATAAACTTTTTATATCTACTTTATTTAATTCAATATAATTATGTAAATTTAATGATGATTTATTATCTTTTCTTATGTCTAAACTTTTTCTCCTTTTTTTATCTTTATTTTTATTTGGATGATACATTATTAAAGATTGGATTATTTCATTGAAATTTTTATCAAATGCATCTAATGGTTTTTCTAAAGATTTTCTCTTTTTTCTTAAAGGAAAATCATCTTCTTCTTTTTTTTCATTTTTAGCATTTTTTTTAAAACCTGGAGATTCTATTTCTATATCATTATAAATTAGTGTTTTTGTTAATGAAGTTGGAGTAAAACTTAATTTACCATGTTTTTTATTTGAAAAATGTTGAGATGAACATCCAATATTATTTGCATCTGAAGATGAATAGTGATAAACTTTATTTATCATATATTTTTTTATTTTTTTAATATTATTTTATTTGTTTTTTTATTTCAAACAATTTTTTGATGGATGTTTATTAATTCTTTTATTGATGTTATTGAAATTTTTTGTAATATATTTATTTAAAGAATTTTATTTAATTAATTATGGATAATTATTTTCAAGGAACTTTTGGTAAATATATGGGGTTTATTAAAGATAAAATATCTCCATTTAATAATAATTCTTATAAATTAATAGAAACTCAAAATAAATTAATATATTTTAGTTCATTTAATTTAGAAATAAAAGAATTTGAAATTGTTTATGACTTTGTAAAAAAAGTAAAAGAACATTTATTTAGAAAATTATTAGATGCAACAAAATTTATAGTAAAAGAAGATATAATGAAATTTACCAATGAAATAATTAATAATGAAAAAAAAAGAGTTTTAGTTGTTTTTTCTGTTTGTTTTTTACATTATTATTCAATATTTTATTATAATAAATGTCCTAGTTTCGATATTTTTTTTACTCAAAATTTAATTAATTTATTTTCTTTATATCAAATTAAAATCATAAATTTAAATCAATTTAAAGTTTATTGTTATTCATTTTATTACCAAATGATAAATGAATTAAATCAATTTGATTATAATTTAATAATTAAATTATATGAAAATGCAGCTAATCAATTTTTTACTGATAAATTTATAAAAAATGTAAAAGAACAAGTAACAAATAAAATTTTCACTCCTTTAATTTCTGCCAAAGAAAAAATTGTTGATATGGTTTATAATTTAAGTGGTTTTATGTATGATAATAAAAATAATAATCCAAATTTAAATGTAAATGTTAATTTTAATCAAAATTTAATGTTAAAAAATAATTTATATGATATTTATACAAAAAATGAAGATAGAATTAATAGAAATAATAATGAAAGTAGTTCTTCTTCAGATAATGAAAATATTAATGTTGAAACTTCTTCTAATGAAATTAATAATCAAATTTTTTCAAAAAGATTATTTTGTGAATTAATAAAAGAAAATATTGATTCTAATACAAATCAAATTATTAATTCTATTCTTGATAATTTAAATCTTAGTTTTTTTAAAGATAAATTAGAAAAAAAAAATTATTCTGATATTGAATTTATAAATCCTTTCTTATGTTATATTATTGAAGTTAATTCTCAAGAATTAATCAATCAAATTAAAATTGATATTCCAAAAGATTATAAATTTAGATTTATATTTACTGCAAAAAATATTTATATTAAAGCTATTGAAATTTATTTTTCTTTATATGATTTAGCTGGGACTAATATGAATACCTTTATTCCTATTATTAGAGCAAGTTTTATGTTTCATAAATACAATCAAGATTTTGAAAATAATATTTTATACTTTTTTAAAATGATTACAGGAGAAATATCAAAGAGTAAAGAGAATAAAAATAAAATTTTTTTAAATTTATTTTTAAAAATGCAAGTAGATTGGAAAAAACAAATAGATGAAAAATGTAAGAATTTAACAACATTTTGTTCCTCATAACCGAATAAAATTAAAAAAAAACCACAATTTTATATTATATATCAAAAATAGTTTTATTATAACATAATATATTTCTATAAGTTATTTCTATACGATAAAAAATCCTTAATTATAAAAAAATAAAAAAGTAATATATAAATAAAAAAAAATGGACGTAAACAAACTTCCCGAAAACCACTTTTTCTTTTCTTCAGAAAGTGTAACAGAAGGTCACCCAGATAAAATATGTGATTCAATAAGTGATTATATTCTCGATGCATGTTTAACATCAGATCCAAATGCTAAAGTAGCATGTGAATGTGTAGCCAAATCGAACATGATATTAATAGCTGGTGAAATAACAACAACTTCAAATTTTAATGAGGAACAAATAATAAGAGATCGTTTAAAAGAAATAGGATACAATGATGAAAAAAAAGGAATAAATTATGAAAGTTGTGATGTGATAAAAAAAATAACAAAACAATCACCTGATATACATCAAGCAGTATCAGAGAATAAAAAAGATGAAGATATAGGAGCAGGTGATCAAGGATTAATGTTTGGTTATGCTACTGATGAAACAGAAGAATATATGCCATTTTCTTTTTTAATGGCAACAAAATTAGCAGACAGATTAACTCAAGTTCGTAAAGACAAAATTTTAACTTGGTTACGTCCAGATGGAAAAACAGAAGTAACAGTAGAATATGAAAAGAATGAAAATGGTCAAGTAAAACCAATAAGAATAGAAAATATATTAATAAGTTGTCAACATGATCCAGATATTCAAAATGATGAAATAATAAGTAAAATAAAAGAACATGTGATAAATCCGGTGGTACCAAAAGATAAAATGGATTCAAATACAAAAATTTTAATAAATCCAAGTGGTAAATTTATAATAGGAGGACCAGAAGGAGATTGTGGATTAACAGGAAGGAAAATAATAGTAGATACATATGGTGGATGGGGTGGACATGGAGGAGGAGCATTCAGTGGGAAAGACTGTAGTAAAGTAGATAGAAGTGGAGCTTATATGGCAAGGTGGATTGCTAAGAGTTTAGTTCATGAAAAATTATGTAAGAGATGTCTTGTACAAATAAGTTATAGTATTGGTATTTGTCAACCTCTCTCTGTTTTTGTTGATAGTTATGGTACTGTAATAGAAGGAAAATCTGATGAGGATCTTGCACAAATTGTTATTAAAAATTTCGATATGAGACCTGGGAAAATCATTCAGGAATTAAAACTTAATAGACCTATCTTTAAAAAAACTGCCACTGGAGGACATTTTGGAAGAAATGATCCTGATTTTCTATGGGAAATTCCTAAGAAATTGGATTATTAGGTTATATTTATTTTGATGAATTGCTCAGGAAAGGATTTAATGAAGAAGTATTTTAATTAAATTATTTTAAATTATTTTTACTTTTTTTGATTTTTTTTATCTATTTAAAATTGTAATTCAAAGAATATATAATAAAAATAATAAATTTTTATGATTGAAAATAAAGAATGAAAAAAACAACAAAAGAAAATAAAAAATAAATAATAACAATCTTTCAATTTGCAAATTTTGTTTTAATGATTAGTTAATTATTAAATAAATTTATCCAATTATTAAATAAAATATTCCTAAAAAAGAACCTATTTAAAAACAATTTTATTCTCTAACAGGAATACTCTTATATAAATCATCAATTTTATCTTTAAATTTTTTTTCAACTTTTTTTCTAACAATTTTCATAGTAGGAGTCATACATTGATTTTCAACAGTAAAACCTTCATTATCTAAAATTATATATTTAACTTTTTCTAAACCATTAAAAGAATTATCTTTTGCAATTTTATCTAAATCATCAACAATTAATTGAATTAACTTTTCATCATTTTTCATATTTTCAATATCATTTTCATTACATCCCAAACTTTCAGAACAATGTTTTTTATTAGGAACAATAATACCAATAATATTATTCATATTAGAATTTCCATAAATCATAATTTGATCAACAAACATACTTTTTTGATATTGACTTTCTAACTTAGCAGGGATAATATATTCTCCTTGACTTAATTTGAAAATTTCTTTGACTCTATCAACAATTTTTAACCCGTTATTAAATCTAGTGAAAATAGCACCAATATCACCAGTATGGAAAAAACCTTCAGAATCGAAAGCATTATCAGTTTCTTCATCATTTTTATAATACCCAGCAAAAACTAAAGGTCCTTTCAAACAAATTTCTCCACTTGGACAAGGATATCCATCTCTAATATCATTATGTGTATATCCTAAATCTGGAACATCTACTATCTTCATTATTACTCCTGTTGTTACTCCTCCTGCTGTATTGTTTGTTAAGTCAAATGAGTTTGAACAAAATGCACTTCCTGCTAATTCTGTCATTCCTAATCCTTCAACCACTGGAATACTCAAAAATATTTTAAAGTCATCTGCTAAATCCTTTGCCATTGGAGCTGATGCACAAAGAAGAATTTTTATTTTACTACCAAATTGTTGTCTAATTTTAGAAAATATTAATTTATCAAATATTGAATGAGTTATTATACCATATTTTTTAAAATTAGATAGTTTAGTATTATAAGCATAATAAGCTAATTCTCTTTGAAATCTTGGTAATTTATTGAAATTATCAAATATTTTATTTCTTAAAGTTTGCAAGACTCTTGGAACAGTGAATAAAAGAGTAGGACCAAAAAGAGTCATATCTTCAACTAAAGTGTCTCTGATTTTTCCACTGACAAAACCAATTTTTGCAGCCATACTCATAAAACCAGAAATAACCATTCTTTCAAATATATGAGCTAAAGGTAAGTAACTCATATGAGCACCATGTTCATCAAGTGGAACTTTAGAATCTTTTATCACTGTTTCTAATACTGCTATTAAATTTCTTTGAGATAACATTACTCCTTTTGGATTTCCTGTTGTTCCACTTGTATAACATATTGTCATTATTGTATCTGGATTTGAAATTAATAAATCTGTTTCTTTAACATCATTATTTTCTTTTAGGAAATCATCTTTAAATGAAAATGCATTAAAACCAGATTCTCTTAATTTTTGTAAACATTCTTCAGAATTACAATCAGTGGTTAAATCGAATAAAATAGCATTTTTTAAAAGATCTAAATCAAATTTTTTCTTATATTCACAAGTTTGATCTAATAAATCAGGACTTACACAAATAGTAGAAATTCTAGTTTGTTCGCAAATATATTTAAAAGCTTCTTGTCCTAAAGTAGCATATAAAGTTGCAGTTGTAATAGAATCTAATTGACATCCAAAATCAGTAACAACCCATTCAACACAATTTTTAGCAAAAATACCAATAATTTTAAAATCAATTCCTCTATAAGAATCTTCACATACTAAATCTAATTTTTTTTCATGTAAATTTTTAGCGAAATTTAAACTCATTTTGTGTACATCTGCATAAGTATAATATGTATATTTTTGTTCAAATTTATCACCTATTTTCTTTCTTATTCCTAAACATTCTCTATCATGAAATTTTTTCATTTTTTCTAAGTTATTTTCTATTAATGATTTGTTTTTATATTTTTCTTCTATTTCCTTTTCAAAATCAATTATATCCGGATGTACATATGGACCACTGTAATTATCACCATATTTATTTTCTGGATCATAATATTTGTTGTATGGCCAATATGATAATTTGTTTCCCATTTTTTCAATATATTTTTTTATTTATCTTTATGCTTTTTATTTTGTATATATTATTATTATTTTTTTATGTTCTTTTTTTTTGGAAAGATTTTTCTATTATTTTCTGATATTTTTATTATTTTTTTTCTTTATCATTACGTGGTGCTTAAAATGGAAATTTATAATATATAAATTTTCAAGATAATAATAATTATAAATTATAAATTAAAAATAAATTATTTTTATATCATATAAAAAAATATTTAATTTCTTTTATCATTATTAATTTCATTTGATATTATATCTATTCATTGAGAAGAATTTTCCAAATCTCTTAAAAGTTTTTGTTTTTTTTGTTCATTTGATTATTGTTAATATCTTCAAATCATACATATTTTAAAAACTTGATATTGATTTTTTAATTCTGTTAATTTACTATATTCTTTATTTAATTGTATTTTCAATTCATTAATAACATTTTCTAAAAAATCAATTCTCCTTATTTATATTTGTACTATAACTATAATCATAATAAAAAAAAAATAAACCCCAAAAAAAAAGAATGGAAGTTCAAATTTAATCAATAAATATAGACATATTAAAAAGGAACACAATTTAAAATCATTAAACAAATCATATTTAAATTAATTTAAATCAAATACAAGAATTATATTTATAATGTATTGATACTATGTTAAATGATATTATTATCAATGATTTTCTAAAAGAAAAAATTTTTTATTAATATAGTTCATAATTAATTATGATGATTTAAGAAAGTTCTATTAAATTAAATATATTTAGTAATAATTAACTGTAATAATGGAATTAAAGTTTAATTTTCAACTTTTAAATAATTATTAAAGAAATTATTTTAAATTTAAATCTTATTTTATGTTTTCAATAATTATATACAATATTTTACAAAAAAATAAAAATTAAAAAATGTCTTCTTTACCTAGAAAAGAAAGTGATTCAAGTTTAGCAAGTACAAAATCTGCAATATCATCAATAATAAATTTAAAAAATAAATGTTTATATAAAAAAGAAATATTAAGTACACTTCAAAAATTACCTATTTCAATTAATAAAGATGGATTATTAAAAAATATTAGTAAAATTCATAATTTAAATAACGAAAAAAAAGACAAACCTATTTTAATTAATCCTTTAAAAAATAATTATACTAATTCCTTTCAAAATAAAAAAAATAAGATTACTGTTAATAAAATAAATATAGAAAAAAATAATAAAGAAATTGAAAAGATTATTTTAAATCTGAAAAATTTATTTATTCAATTAAAAAATTTATTTACCAATTATGAAAATTGTGATAAAAAATGTGAAGAATTTATTGATTTATTCAATAATAATTTTGATTCAATACTTGAAAAAACAAAAGCTTTAGAATATATGCCATTAATAAATAACTCAATGAATTTAATTTTATTATCAGTTATTTTAATTTATAGTTTATCTAATAATGAAAAATATTATTTGTTTGAATTTGACTCAAATAAAATTTTAGATTGTTGTAAAACTTTAATTGAAATAATATTTGAAAAATGTATCAATTCAAATGAAATAAATTTAAAAGAAAAATCAAATATTATAACAAATTTATATATAAATATATCAAATTCCCTTAATATTATTATATCAAAATATGATCAAATAATTCCTTTAATTTCAAATGATTTGGATTTAATATTAAAAAATATAAGAAGAATAAATTATCAAGAAATCTATAATTTTTATAAAGAAAAAATAAAAAATACAAATAAAAAAAATAATAAAATAAAAGAAACAAAAATAGAAGAAAACCCAAATAATATATTTAAACATAAACCAAGTCAATCATATCGAGCACCAAATCATAATATAAATTATGAAAAAGAAAACAGAGGATATTCAAAAGACAACAATAATTCAACTAAAAAACATATATATTTAAATTCAGCTTCAGCATTAAATTCATATAGAACACAATCACCAAATTTTTCATATAATGCAATAAATGAAAGTAATGATATTGGAAATATAAATAATGTAAATGCTTTTTCAATTGGAGGTTTAATTTTTCCTTATAAAAGATTTAAAAGTAAAAATCACAGAAAATATAATTATACTAATGAAACTAATTCAAATCATACTTCCTATAATAATAAGATTTATCATACTGTTGATGGAAGTTGCCCTGATAGTCATGTTAAAATTATTATTAATGAAAATCCGGATGAAAATAATAATAATTATAATGACAATTATTATGATAATGAAAATAATAATAATAATTCTAATATTTATGCCACAACTCACAATTTAAATTTAAAAAAAAACTTTATTGATTTTTATAATCCAATTCAAAATTCACTTAATAAAAATTATACAAAAAATAGTAGGAGAATTCAAGCTAAAAGAAATACTCAAATTATTCCTTTTAAAACTAATAAAAATTATACTATTATAATTAATTTAGATGAAACTTTAATTCATTGTTTGAAAAATAATAAAATTATTTTAAGAAATAATATAATAGATTTTCTGTCTTCTTTAATTCCTTATTATGAATTGATTTCTTTTACTTATGGAAATAAAAATTATTCTGATAAAATATTAAATATAATTGAAGAAAAAGAAAAATTTTTTGAATTTAATTTATATAAAGAAAATTCAACTTATTTAAATGAAGAATATTATAAAGATTTTGATAAATTAGGAAGGGATATAAAAAGAACAATAATAATTGAAGATATTGATAATAATTTAGGAAATAAAAATGATAATTCAATTTTAATAAAATCTTTCATTAAAAATGAAAGTGATTTAATTTTAAAAAATTTAAGCATTTTATTAATTAAGATTGCAAAAGAAGAAAATGATGACGTAAGAAAAAGTATAAAAATGTATCAAAAAGAAATAAAAACGAAATTAACATGAAATAAAATGAAAAATAATTTGTTCTATATATAAAAATAAAAAATGTTAAAAGAAAGAATATAAATATATAAAAAATAAATTTAAAAAATAAAAAATTTAAATAAATATATAATAATATTCCATAATTTTTAAACAATATAAACATCAAATTCAAATTCTTTATTAACATTAAGTAAACAATCAATATCATTAACATTACAAGTACTCATAAAGCAGAATTTAAAAGTATCTCTAACATCAAATATTCCTCTATTACCAAAAATATCGACTAAATTTTCTTTAATAACAATTTTATGTCCTAAGACAAAATCTTTTTTTTTAATATTTTCAGGTTTACTCATATCTTTATCATAAAATTGAAATTGTTTTAAAAAAGAAACTAAATCAAATTTTGGATCTTTTCCTAAATGATAAACTAACCAATCACCATTTCTCATTCCTGAAGCCATTTGTTCTTGAATTTCTTTTTGAATTTCATTTTTTAATGTTGCATCTTCGTCTAATTTCTTCTTTAATTTATAAATATCTATTAAACGAGCTTTTATACTAAAAAATGTATCTAATGTTGATGATGGATTTATAAATAAAAATGGTTTGTTTTCTTCCTCTTTTCCATTTAGGATTGTTAATATTTCTGAAAGAGATATTTTTTTATATTTTGAATTCATTTTTTGTTTTTTTTAATTTATTTTAGATATTTCTTCAAAATTGGTTGAATTTATTTTTTTTTAAAATATACTTATATTTATATTTTTATATTTGTTAATTTTTAAATAAATATTAATATTTCTATATTTAAATTTTATCAAATTCTTCATAATCAACTTCTTCATCTAAAAATCCCATTTTTTTTCTTCTACTTTTTCTATACATAATAAAAATAAAATATAAGATAAGTAAAAATGAAAAAAATACAACTATTATAATATATAAGTTATAATTTTTTTTTCCAGGAACACTTTTCCCATCATCTTTCTTACTTTTATCATCATCATCATCAATTTCTCCTTCTTTAAAATCAACTTTAAACTCATAAAGACCCATAATTTTTTTATCTTGATCAAAAATAAAATCATATTTTTTAAGCAAAGGTAATCCAATATAAATTTCATAAGAAGATAATAATTGATCAAATATAATTAATAAATATTTTTTTCCATTATAAACTTTAGTTAAATCATTATAATCTAATTTAAAGGTTATATTTCCATTTGGTCTTTTAAATTCAAAATTAATAATATCTAAATTAACATCTTCATTACAATAAAAAAAAGAATAATAAAAATTAACTTTTTCTTCAAAGCATTTATTCTCACTAATTTTTTTTCCAAAAAAATTTGTTACCAATTCTTTTTTCACATTTAAATCCATAATTACAACACCAAGATTAGGATTAATAAATGTAGTAGAAATACTAGTTACTCTATCATTATAATATACTGAAAAATAATCCCATCCCCAATTTAACTTTAATTCATTTAGAATTTTTACATTTGCACTTTTAAATAAATCATCTGAATAATTTTCATATATATTTTTTCCTATTATTATTCTTCCATTGTTGTTTTTCTCATTAAATTTTAATGTAAACATATAATTATCTATTAAGTTATTTTTTTTTAATGAATGTATGAACCCACTTTCTTTAAATTGAGGTTTTCCATTATCAATGACTCCTAATCCAAAAGTACCTGAATAATTTAAATTTGTTTCCTGATTTATTTTTGTCACTAATACAAAATTTAAAGGAAATTCTTTTGTTTTGTCGTTTAATTTTAATATATCTGTACTATTATTTCCATTTTGAAATAAAGTTTTTTCGAACAAAATTGTTTCATTTTCTTTATTATATTGATTATATGATGATGATTTTTTTTTATTGTATTTTTCTTTTGATTTTATTTCAGGTAAATTTGAATCTAAAATATATGAATGATAAGAAATAAAATCGAAAAAAAAATTTAAATTTTGATAAGGATTTCCTATTTTAATACTTGTTGTTATATCATTGTATAACATTTTATTCATAAATTGACTAGGGGTTAAATTATCTTCTATATTTGATAATGAACTTTTAAAAGGAATAATTACATATTCATAAGATAAATTTATTAAATATAAGAATATTAAACTCAATTGCATTTTTAAATAAATAATTTTATACTTTAAATAAATAATTTTTATAATATATATTTTTAATAATCAATTAAAAAATATATAATTTATTTTAAAATTAAAAAAACAATAAAATGAAAAAATATAAATTAGTTTTTTCAGATTTAGATAGAACATTTCTTTCAAGAAACAATGTTCCTGAATTTAATATTGAAATAGTTGAAAAAATAAGAAAAAAAGGAGTAAAATTTTGTGTTGCAACAGGAAGAAGTTATGATGCAATAACATATATATTAAAGACATTAAATTTAGATAATTCAGATAATGAATATTCAATAATCTTAAATGGTTCTGTTATAATTTCAAACAAATCTAAAAATATTATTTATTTTAATGACATTAATTATTCTTTATCAAAAAAAATTTTTGATTTAGGAAAAAACTATAATATTATGATAATGTTTTATACAATTGATTATTGTTATTGTTATAATCCTTTAAAAGAAATATTAAAAATCAAAGATATAGTAAATGAAAAATATAAAATTATAAATGATATAGAAATTTTACAAAAAGAAAAAATAGCCAAAATAGTTTTTTCAAAATTTGACAAAAATTATTTAGAAAAAATAGGAATAGAACTAATAAATAAACTTAACAATGAAATTGAAATTTCTTTTTCTTCTGAAAAATATTTAGAAATAAATAATAAAGGAACAAATAAAGGAAATTCAGTAAAATTTTTATCAAATTATTTAAACATTAATATTGAAGATGTAATAGCAATAGGAGATAATAATAATGATTTATCTATGATTGAAGTTGCAGGTTTAGGTATTTGTGTTGCTAATGCTAATGATGAAGTTAAAAAAAAATGTGATTATGTTTGTAAATTAACTAACGAAGAAGGTGGAGTAAAAGAAGCTTTACAAAAATTTATTTTAAATGAATAGTTATGTATATTTTTATTGAAATATATAGATTATTTATTAACTTTTAGAACTCAAATAACAAAAATATATTAAAATCCAAGAAAATTCATTTTTGTTTTATTGAAATTTATATAAAAATTAGAATTTTAAACAAGACAAATTTCTTTTTTTTGATTGAATAATTTTATCAAATATATAAATAACATTTCAATTATAATAAACATAAATAAATATAATTATTTTTCTCAAATAAAAATACATTTTTCTAATATAGATATAAAAATTATTTAAAAATATTTAAATAAAGATGTCAAAAGATATTTGGAATAAATATATTAAAATGGAAAAAATAAAAATTGGAAATCATTCTAAAATATATAAAGCCCAAAACAAAGAAACAGGAAATTATGTTACTATTAAAGAAATTGATAAAGATAGAATTGATGGTGATAAATATTTAAAAGAAATAGAAAAAATTAATAAAATAAATTCAGAAAATATAGTAAAGTTAATAGAATTTTTTGATACGAATGAAATATTATATTTAATAATGAATTTCTATTCTTTTAATTTAGAAGATTATATAAAAATAAGAGAAAAGCCTTTTTCAATAAATGAAATAAGAGAATTATTAATTCAATTAAATAAAGTATTTGAACAAATGTTAAAGGAAAATATTATATATAGAAATTTAAAGCTTTCAAATATAATGATATCTTTTGATAGTATAGATAAATGTTTAATTAAATTATCAATTTATGGTGTTAATAAATTTTTAAAAAAAATAAATTCTTTTTCAACAAGTATACAATCATCAACAACTGCTCCTGAAATTTTACAAGATAGATCAATAACAAAAAAATGTGATTTATGGAGTTTAGGCACTATAATTTATTATTTATTATTTAAAGAATATCCTTATAAAGGTAGTAATGAAATAATGTTGATTAAAGAGATTACTTCAGGTAAAACATTAAAAACGTGTGAAAATGAAGAATTAAATGATTTAATAAATAAAATGTTAACATTTGATGTTAATGAAAGAATTTCTTGGGAAGAATATTTTAATCATTCTTTTTTTAAACAAAAGAAAAAATTCAATTTCATTTGTGAAATACATTCAAAAATTTTTCAATTTTATTGTAAAAAATGTAAAAAAAATATTTGTAATGATTGCTTAAATATACATAATAATCATCAAATTATTTCTTTTTCTAAAATAGGATTTACAAATGAAGAATTGAATCAAGTAGAAAATATAAATAAAGAGATTACAAATAATTTAATTCACTTAAATAAAATCAAAAATGATATTTCAATTATATTGAATCAAATAAAATTAATTAAAGAAAATAATTCTATTTATGAAAATGATTCTTCTAATAATTTCAAAAAATATTATATTGATAATTTAAAGTTGTTGAATGATAAAATAAAAATAGATGAAAATATTGAATTAATTGAATTAAATTTAAATGAACAGGAACTTTCTAATAATAACTTTATAATATGTGAATATGATATAAAAGAAGATAATATAAATAAAGAAATTCAAATATTAAATTGTTTTGAACAAGCTTTAAAGGAAAAATCATATTTATCAGGAATTGAAAATGAAAAAGAATTAAGGGAAAATTGTGAATTATATTTAAATGATGAAAAAATAAATTTTTGTTTTAAATATAAATTCCCAAGAGAAGGGAAATATAAAATTAAAATGGCATTTAAAAGATATTTTACAAATATAAATTATATGTTTTATGAATGTTCTTCATTAATTTCTTTAGATTTATCAAATTTTTTAACAAATAAAGTAATAAATATGAAATTTATGTTTCATAAATGTAAGTCTTTATCAAATATTTCTTTATCTAATATTAATACAAATAATGTATATCCAATGGATTATATGTTCTCTGAATGTTCTTCTTTAACTTCGTTAAATTTATCTAATTTTAATACTAATAATGTAAATGATATGAGAGGGATGTTCTATAATAGTTCTTCTTTAACTTCGTTAAATTTATCTAATTTTAATACTAATAATGTAAATAATATGAGTTATATGTTCTATAATTGTTCTTCTTTAACATCTTTAAATTTATCTAATTTTAATACTAATAATGTTAATAATATGGATGGAATGTTCTCTGATTGTACTTCTTTAACTTCTTTGAATTTATCTAATTTTAATACGAGAAAGGTTAATAGAATGAATAAAATGTTCTACAATTGTTCTTCCTTAATTTCTTTAAATTTATCTAACTTTGTGATTGGTGATTCAGTTTTCATAGATGAAATATTTTATGATTGTTGTTCTTTATCCTTTTTTAATTTGTATAATGCTATTATTCATGATGATATAAATTTAAATAATCTTTTCAGTGGTATAAATAAGAAATGTAATGTGATAACTAATGATATTAAAATAAAAAATTTTTTCAATAAAAAATCAATTTTTTCATCTAAGCATGGTCTCGGCTTCGGCGAAGGCCTTGTCGATGAAGCTGCGGACTTCCACTTCGATCTACGTGCCCACCTGCTCGAAAGCGATGCTGATCTTGGAATCCAGTTCTCCACTAGTTTTATATTATCAACAATAAAAGAAAAACGAAACGAAGAAAATTCAAATTGTTTTTTTGAATATTATAAAATGTTTATTTTAAAATGTAAATATTGTAAGAAAAAATTTGATGGAGATATAATTGAAGTAGATTATCCCCAAAATAAAAATATAAAATTATATTATTGTCCCAAATGTTTCGATGAACATATATATTCAAAAATAATAAATAAAATAAACTTCAAAAAAAAGTCATCAAATGATATTAAATTTTTAGAACTAAAAAAATGTAGTAATGAATATAAAGCAAAAATAATATAAATAGCAGTAAATAATCAAAAAATTAATAAGAAAATTATTTCATATGATTATGGTAAAGTTCCAGAATCAATCGAATTAACAATTACTATTCAAAATAATGGAGATAAACCATGGACTTTAGATTCTAATTTAGGTAATAATGAAAGTTATCCTGTTTTTTTTTCTATTAAAGATAAAAAAATTGGAGATTTAAATATTGATAATGTTTTTCTTTTTCATAAATATTTAAATGATCTAGATAATTTATTGCCTGGAGAATATTCTCTCATTTTAAGTATTAAATTTAATGAGAATCAAGAAATTTTCGGAAATGTTAATGATATGTCTTTTTCTATTTTTATTAAATAAATTTTTATTTTTTTTTCAGTGTTTTTTTAAGGTAATAAATTAACATTAGAAAATTCGAGTATAAATTATTTATTTAAATAATTAAGAGTAAAACATTTAATAAAGATATAAAATAAAAAGTGTATGTGGGAAGGAAAATCATAAATCCTCAAAATTTGTAATTAATTGTTTAAAAGTAGAATTTTTTGTTTTTATTCATTTTGTTTTAATTTTAACATATTTTAAATAAATAAATCTTGTTATTAAAATTATAATTTCCTTTTTTTTCATTATTGAATAATTTATTTTTTTGTTTAAAACAAATTAGGTAAAAAACAAGATGTAAAATTAAGTATAAGTCCACTTAATATTGCCCCCACCAGAAAATAAAATAAAAATTACATAAATATAAAACCAAGTACATACTCTTAATTTTTTAATATTTAAATATATATGTTATATTTATTATTTTTAGATATTATATCTGGATTTAATTTAATTAAATTTAATTT